>Ga0114997_10000333_pt1 | contig 38038 bp, 21 predicted proteins | sample ArcticOcean_MG_C_2_FD_87045 | JGI IMG/M metagenome (GOLD analysis project Ga0114997, IMG submission 87045) | Marine microbial communities from western Arctic Ocean - ArcticOcean_MG_CB4_136 | ecosystem: Environmental > Aquatic > Marine > Oceanic | place: Arctic Ocean: Canada Basin | collected... | reverse complement strand
TTCTAAATATTAACATTAATTCCTATTCTGAAATTTCTACCTTTTGAATTATAATTAATTTGTTCAATGTATTCTTTATCTAATATATTTGTAAGCCATAAATAAAATGAAGTGGTTAATTTGTTTTTTAATTGATATGATACTCTTAAGTCTAATAATGAAAAACCATCTAGTATTAATGTTTTATCAAGAGCCATTCTAGAACTATATTTTTGAAAAATCATATTAACTTTAGTTTTATCTGAAATATCAATGTCAGTAAAAATATTTAATTTTGTTTTTGGTAAATATGTTAAATTTCCCTTTTTTGAATCACTGTAAGTGAAATTCATTCTAAAATTTATAATTTCTAAAAAAGTATTTTGATATTCAAATTCAATTCCATTATATAATATATTTTTATTTGAATTAACATAACGAAAAGAAGCGAAATCATATACTAGAGAGGGATTCTGATTTCTTTTATAAAAAACTAATGACGCTCTAGTTTTTGTCAAAAAGTTCCACTCAATTCCATATTCAAAAGTTGAGTTTTCTTCAGGTTTTAGATTGGTGTTTCCAGAATACTTATCATAAATTTGATAAAGACTTGGAGCTATAAATGCAGTGCTATATGATGTCAAAATCTTTAAATTATGATTTACAAACCTAAAAGTATAAGAAGGATTCAAACTGTAAGTTAAATGACTTCCATATGCACTATGGTTGTTAAGTCTTGATCCAGCATTAAACTGAAAGCCAATTGATGATAAGTAAACAAAATTAGCATAAAAGTCCTTTTGATTAACAACAGAAGATCCTTCATAATCAGCATTTGATTTTTTAAAATTTAAACCCACTATTGTGTACAATTTTTCATTAAAAATATGTTTATCAAATAAATCAAAATATAAATTAGAAGATAAAGTTTGAAATGGATAATTACTTTGAAAATTTCTTGATGTCTTTTGAAATCCTGAATTTAAATTCACAGAACCATTTTGATAATTATAACTATGGTTAAATGATATTCTTTTTAATTCAGTTATCAATTTAAAGTCCGCATCCTCACTTAGGAAAATATTATCATAATTAGAATTAATAAAATCTTTATTAACTGACAATTTCCAAATAAATTTAGACTCTTTGTTACCTATATTAAACCCATAATTAAATTGAGCATATGGATCTTTCTCTATGCCTTTACTTATAGCGCTCATTCCTTTAATATCTTTATTTGATATATAAAGTTTATAATTAAAATTATTAGAGTTGCCACCAATATAGATGCTATTAGAATTGAAGGTTAAATTTTTAAATTTAGAATTAATTTTATTTTCAGTACCTACCGTACTATTAATATTAATATTTAATTTATTTTCGGTTGATTTAGTGATAATATTAATTACTCCAGAAGCAGCTGAAGCGCCATAAAGGGTGCTTGCAGCTCCTTTAATAATTTCAATGGATTCTATATCATTTAAATTAAGAAAGTTTAGATTAAAATCATCATCAATACGGGATGGATCTGATACTCTAACGCCATCAATCAGAATTAGAACCTGTCGATTTCTTCCTCCCCTTATAGAAAACGTTAAGTTTTGACCGCTATAAGATTTTGAACCCAAAATATTTATTGCTCCATAGGTCGATAAAAGATCAGAAAGGCTTCTACCTTGAAATTCTTCAATCTCTTCAACAGAAATTTTAATTATAGTTTTACCTGACTGTGACCTTTTCATTGAAAATCTTGAATCAGTTAGAACTACTTCTTCTAATAAATTTTTATTTGAATTCTGAGAAACAATAGAAGTGCAAAATAAAAATAAAATGCAATTGAAAATGAAATTAAGTTTCATTTATAAAATTTTAAAAAAGGGATAAACAATTTAAATGATCATAAAACTTATTCTGATAATTTTTATCATTGTTAAAGGTAGTTATCTTGACTTTTATTATTATAAAACACTCTTATAATTATGCGTTAAACTTTAATCTACCTAACTAAAGTATAAAAATATTTGGTCGCGAAACGAAACGAAATGAATAAAGAAAAAGTGTAAAAAAGATCTCCAAAAAGGGTATTTAAATAAAATGGTATAGCTAAAAAGTAACATTTAATAAATCCATCTAGTGAAAGGGGATATTCAATTATCCAGACACCAAAATTAGATATGACAAAAAATAATCCTGATCCTAAAAAGACCTTATGCAATGTGTTTATTTTTAAATAAACACTAGATAGAGATATAACAACAAAAGAAAAGTAAACAAAAAAACTTATTAAGCTAAATCCTATAAATAAGTCTGAAATAAAAAGACAAATCAAAGGAAGCAAAATAGCTATTTGCTTATTATTAATTTTATTAGCCGCGAATATTGCTATACCAGCAATTGGAGTGAAATTTGGAGGGTGAGGAATTAATCTACTTAAAACAGCTAATAAAATTAAAAATACAATAGATGAAATTTGAAAATTTATTTTTAAAAATTTATTCATATATAAATTTATTTAGTTAGATACATTTTCCTTCTAGAGTATAAATTGTAAAAATTGTCATCTTTAAGACTGTCAATAAATAAAATACTTTCACCTGTACTTTTCATTTCAGGACCTAGTTGTTTATCTACATTTGGAAACTTATCAAAAGAGAAAACTGGTTGCTTAATTGCATACCCTTCTAATTTAGGATTAAAATTAAAGTCAGTAACTTTATTTTCACCTAACATCACTTTAGTGGCGAAATTAACATACGGCTCATTATAAGCTTTGGATATAAAAGGAACTGTTCTAGATGCCCTTGGATTTGCTTCAATAATAAAGACTTTATCGTCTTTAATAGCAAATTGAATATTTATAAGACCCACTGTATTCAATTCTTTAGCAATTTTAATTGTATGATCTTTTATTTGCTGAACTACAAATTCGCCAAGATTAAAAACAGGAAGAATTGCGTTTGAATCACCTGAATGAATTCCACAAGGCTCAATATGCTCCATAATACCAATAATATATACATTTTCACCATCGCAAATAGCATCTGCTTCTGCCTCAATAGCTCCATCTAAATAATGATCTAATAATAATTTATTATTTGGCATTTTTCTAAGTAAATCAACAACATGTGACTCTAGTTCCTCCTTGTTAATTACTATTTTCATTCCTTGTCCACCTAAAACATAAGAAGGTCTAACTAATATCGGGAAATTTAATTCATCTGCCAAGGCCAAAGCTTCTTCTGCATTTTTAGCAACTCCAAAATCAGGATATGGAATATTATTGTCTTTTAACAAAGTCGAAAAACTACCTCTATCTTCAGCTAAATCAAGTGATTTATAATTAGTTCCTATAATTTTAATTCCATATCGATCTAATTTTTCAGCTAATTTTAATGCTGTTTGACCTCCTAATTGAACTATAACACCCTCTGGCTTTTCATGCTGAATAATATCATAAATGTGTTCCCAAAAAACTGGTTCAAAATAAAGTTTATCAGCTATATCAAAGTCTGTAGAAACTGTTTCAGGATTGCAATTAATCATTATAGTTTCATATCCGCATTCTGATGCGGCTAAAACTCCATGAACACAGCAATAATCAAACTCAATACCTTGACCAATTCTATTAGGTCCAGATCCTAGTACAATTATTTTTTTTCTATTTGAAACCTTACTCTCATTATCGCTAAACAACTCTCCATTTTCAAGCTGCATTGATTCTTCGAAAGTTGAATAATAATAGGGTGTTTTAGCAGAAAATTCTGCAGCGCAAGTATCTACTAATTTATAAACTCTTTGGATACCCAGCTCATTTCTAGTATTATACACAGCGCTTTCCATACAATTTAACATATGGGCAATCTGTCTATCAGCAAACCCTTTTTGTTTAGCTTCAAGCAAAAGTGATTTATCAATATTTTTTATGTTATACAATGAAATTTCTTTTTCTAAAGTATATAATTCCTCATATTGCTTTAAAAACCAAATATCTATTTTAGTTAATTCATGAATTGTTGTAATTGGAATACCTATCTGAATTGCATCATATAAAACAAATACTCGATCCCAGCTAGGATTGATTAACTTCTCGATTACCTCATCATAACTAGTATAACCTTTACCATCAGCCCCCAAACCATTTCGTTTAATTTCCAGAGATTGAGTTGCTTTATGAAGAGCTTCTTGAAATGATCTCCCGATACCCATAACCTCACCTACTGATTTCATCTGAAGACCAAGTTTTCTATCTGATCCTTCAAATTTATCAAAATTCCATCTAGGAATTTTAACTATAACATAATCAACCGAAGGCTCAAACAAAGCAGATGTTGATTTTGTTATTTGATTTTCGAGCTCATCCAAAGTATATCCTATTGCTAATTTTGAAGCAATTTTAGCAATAGGATAACCAGAAGCTTTTGAAGCTAGAGCCGAAGATCTTGAAACCCTTGGGTTAATTTCAATTGCTATAATATCTTCTTTCTCATCTGGACTGACAGCAAATTGAACATTACATCCTCCTGCAAAATCTCCAATACTTCTCATCATTTTAATTGCCATATCTCTCATTCTTTGATATGTTCTATCTGATAATGTCATAGCAGGAGCAACGGTTATTGAATCACCCGTATGGATTCCCATTGGATCCATATTTTCAATTGTACAAATAATAACTACATTATCATTGCTGTCTCGTAATAATTCCAACTCATATTCTTTCCAACCAATTAAAGCCTTATCAATAAGGACTTCATGAATAGGTGACGCTTCAAGACCTCGAGTAAGTAATTTATCAAAATCATCTGAATCGTATACGATTGAAGCTCCTGTCCCTCCTAATGTAAATGAAGGGCGAATCACCAATGGAAATCGAAATTTTTGAGCAATTTCTTTACCCTTTAAAAAAGAGTTAGCTATTTCAGCAGGAGCAACAGGAATATTTATTTTTTTAAGTAATTGTCTAAACTTTTCACGGTCTTCTGTAATATTAATTGCTTCAATATTAACTCCAATTATCTGAACATTAAAATCTTTCCATATACCTTTGTCCTCAGACTCTATACAGAGGTTTAATGCGGTTTGACCTCCCATAGTAGGGAGAACAGCGTCTATTTTATGTATTTGTAATATTTCAATTATTGATTTTGTTGTTAAAGGCTTCAAATAGACATGATCAGCCATTGAGGGATCAGTCATTATTGTAGCGGGATTAGAATTAATTAAAATAGTTTCAATACCATCTTCTCTTAAAGATCTTAGAGCTTGAGTTCCAGAGTAGTCGAATTCGCAAGCCTGTCCAATTATAATTGGACCAGAGCCTATAATTAAAATAGTTTTAAGATTTTTTTTTCTAGGCATAAGGCAATAATATTACTTCAATATAAAAAAAAAGGGTGTTGCTTTATAAAGCAACACCCTTTTCAAAAAAAATTTATTCATTTATTTTTTGTGTCTTGGCTCTGATGAAACAGATATTTTTTTTCGACCCTTTGCTCTTCTACTAGCCAATACTTTTCTTCCATTTACAGAAGACATTCTATCACGAAATCCGTGCTTATTTCTTCTCTTTCTTTTAGAAGGCTGAAATGTTCTTTTCATAAAAAATAGATTCTGACATTAGGATATTAAATTAATGCCCTAAATCGACGCCAAATATACAATAAGTTTTATTTAAGGCAAGTGGTTTTTAGAAAACAATTCTATTTGTTTTTCTTAACTTTATAAAAAAAAGAACATATGTTTCCTAAAGTATATAAGCTAATTATAAGTTTTCTAATTATAGGATTTAGTATTTATCAATTTACTGAGAATTACATAGGTAATGGCATTTTCTATCTCTTACTGTCAGCTATTTTCATTTTAATATATTTTAAAAATGAACTTATATTCATTGCCTTTTTAAGGCTAAGAAAGCAAGATTTCCAAGGAACCTTGAAGTGGCTTAACAGAATTAAAAATCCGGAAAAAAATTTAATTAAAAAACAACAAGGATATTTTCATTATTTACATGGAATTATTCTTTCTCAAACTAATCTCACCCAAGCTGAAAAACATTTTAAAAAAGCTTTAAACTTTGGTTTGTCAATGTCAACGGATATTGCAATGGCGAAAATGAGTCTGGCTGGAATATTGATGCAAAAAAGAAGAAAAAGAGAAGCTGTTAATTTACTAAATGAAGCAAAAAAACTAGATAAACATGGCATGTTGACTCAGCAGATAAAAACCCTTCAACAACAGCTAAAAAAAATATAAAGAATTATTCTGGTACTTTAAGTTTATATAATTTTCTTGAGTTATTATTTAAGTGATTTTCTAATAACCATGGATTGTGTCTTTTTAAAATTTTATAGTTAATTCCCTTCTTTTTTGCGAAATCAGAAATATTAGAAATTGCGGTATCAATTTTAAATTCCCTCAGAGACTCCATAAAATAAAGATCTTGTTTTTCATAAACAAAACCATACTTTAGTGGATTAGATAGAATTATTTTCATTGCTAATAATCTAAAAATATATCTCTTTGTTTCTGTCCCTAGTAACAAATCATAATAGTTATCAACTTGTTGTGTTTTAATTTTTTTTTTAATGCCACTAATGCCACGATTATATGATGCTGCGGCTAAGGTCCAAGATCCTAATTCCTGTTTTGCTTTTTTCAAATATCTGCAAGCAGCTTTTGTTGAAAGCTCAATATTGTACCTTTCATCTACATTGGAATTTATCTCTAAGCCTAACTCTTTTCCAGTTGCTTTCATAATTTGCCAAAATCCTTTAGCTCCTTTTGGTGATCTAACATTTTCAAGGCCACTTTCAATAACAGGAAGATATTTAAAATCATCAGGTATTCCTTCCTCAAGCAAAATTTGCTCAATTATAGGAAAATATTTACTTGTTTTTTTTATCATCAACATCATATTTGATTGCCAATACGTATTAACGAGTAACTCTCTATCCATTCTCTCTTTGAGATCATTTTCTTTTAAAGAAAATTTTTCACCAGAAAACTCAATTGAATCTGGAAGTTTTAGAGAATAAACTTTATAATTAGAAGTTTGACCATAAGTTTTAGCCGCAACATATTCTTCACTTAATGATGCTGATATTGATAACAAAACAAGACAAATTGCTGATATAGTTAAAAATATTAATTTTTTAAAACTCATAATTTATTTTTAAAAATATATTTATCCGCTAATATAAGAGGTATGTTTTCATTAAACCAATTGCTTTCAATTAAAATCATTGCATGATTTGCTCCACTTATAATTTCAGCATTTTTTAAATTCTTTGATGGAAATATATTGTCATTATCTCCATGAATGTGAATTACATTTGATAAAGCTTTTGATCTTTTCCAATTAATAAGTTCATTAATTGCCCAACTTAAATACTGAGGGTCTCTAACTGAAAGATATTTTTTGTAAAGTGTAATTCTTTTTTTCATTAAGTCACCAAAGACAAATAAAGCTAAACTCTCAAGGTTATTAATCCATTGAACAGGCAATAATTGATATGCTTTAGTTTGCTTTGCAATAAACATTGTTAAAGGAAGCTCTTTATTAGATTTAACACTAGACACTATAATTACTTTGTCAAAAGATAAATGTCTCGACATCTCTTGAATTAATATTCCTCCAAAAGAAACACCTAATATTGAAGGCTTTTCATGCTTCACCAGTCTACACATTCTTATAGCATACTCTTCTATACTTTCACCATTTTTAGGAGGAATCCAAGATAAGGGTATCAGCTTGAGATCCTGTTTAAAGTTCAAAAATTCAAAAATTTCTGAACTTGCCCCAAGACCTGGCATAACGTATAGGTGTTTAATGTCTTTAGTCAATTATTATTAATTGTATTTTTGAGTTGAAAAAATTTAAATATTTAGTATCTTTACATTCTATTTTCAATGCTTAACCTAGTTTTTTGCAGATAAATAATTTAGTAATTTAAAATTTTGGTTAAGAATATTTGAATATAAATAAATTAACTCACAAAAAAAATATTTCTATGAATGATTATTTACTAAAAAACAATGATTTTCTTAGACAATTTGAGGTTAATGTAGATGATCATCTAGCTAGAATTGAATATGCAGAACAAGAACGTAAAATTTTTCTTACAAAAATGTTTATTCCAGATAGTATCAAAGATCTTGAATTCAAAAATTGGTTCATAAGCAAAGTGCTTGATTATGTTGAAGAAAAAAACATGAAAGTGGTTCCTACAAGTCCTGAAATTGCAGGATTCCTTAGGAAGAATAAAGGCTATAAAAAGCTACTTCCTGTAGGCATTAAATTGTAACTAATTCTTCCACTCTCATATATCCCTCATCATCAATTAAATTATATTTCACTCTTAAGCTTTTATTTGCTAGCGAAGGATCCCAAGGTGTTCTTATCTTAATGTAATTCTCGCTAAATCCCGTAATATATCCTTTCTTATTCTCGTTTTCAAATAACACTATACCTGATTTACCGATTTGACTCTCATAAAAAAATCTTCTTTTTTTAGCAGATAAAGCTCTTAATACTTTACTTCTTTTATTTCTAATGTTTATCGGAACCCTATTTTTTAATAATACAGCTTCCGTGTTTGGTCTTTCAGAAAAGGTAAATACATGCAAATATGAAATAGATGATTTAGAAATAAAATTAAATGTGTTAATAAAATCTTTGTCAGTTTCACCAGGAAAACCAACAATTACATCAGCGCCTATACACGCATCAGGCATTAAGTTTTTAATATAATTAATGCGATCTAGGTAAAGTATGGAAAGATACCTTCTTCTCATTTTCTTCAAAATATTATCGCTTCCACTTTGAAGCGGAATATGAAAATGGGGGGCAAAAAGTTTACTTGAGTTTACAAAAGAAATTATCTCATTTTTTAATAAGTTGGGTTCGATTGAAGAAATTCTAAATCTTTCAATTAATTTAAGTTCATCCAGCTTTCTTAAAAGGTCTAAAAAAGAATTTTTATGATTCTTATTTTTAAACTCTCCTTTTCCGTAGTCTCCAATATTAACTCCTGTTAAGACTATTTCTTTAACTCCATTTTCGGCAATCTTATTAGCGTTTGATATAATAGACTCTATGGTGTCACTATTTGAAAGACCTCTTGCTTTAGGAATTGTACAGTATGAACATTTATAATCACAACCATCTTGAATCTTTAAAAAAGATCTTGTTCTATCATTGAAGGAAAAACTGCTATTATAATTATCAACATCCTCTATTTCACAACTATGAATTGCCGTAATATTTTTTTTAGTTAAATCATTCAAATAACTGTTTAATTTAAACTTTTCAGATGCACCTAAAACTAAATCAACTCCATTGATCTCGGCTAATTTTTCAGGCTGAAGCTGAGCGAAGCATCCTATTGCCGCAATAAATGCTTGAGGATTAATCATTAGAGACTTTTGAACTAATTTTTTAAATTTATTATCAGCATTTTCTGTGACCGAACAAGTGTTTATAACATAAACATCTGCGTATTTATCAAAATCAACTTGAATGTATTTTTTAGAATCAAAAGTTCTAGAAATAGTTGAAGTTTCAGCAAAATTTAATTTACAACCCAAGGTATAAAAGGCAATTTGAGCTTTATACTCTTCAACGGGAACAGAAATGATATTAGCCTCCAATATGTTTTTAAAAAAGATTAATTTTGTAACAAATATAACTCTTTGATTAAAAAAATAATACAAATTTCAGTTATTAGATTTAATGTTTTATTAAGCATTATTTGTTTTGTGATCATCACTAGCTGCTTGTCTAAGCAATCAAGGCTAGATGATTCAAAAATTTTTCGATATAATGAATTTAAAAATGTCACCTCACTAGATCCAGCATTTGCAAGAAATCCACAAAATATTTGGCCTATCCAGCAACTATTCAATGCTCTTGTTCAATTAGATGACTCTTTAAATGTTAAACCTGAAATAGCCAAAAAATGGGAAATAAGTAAAAATGGCCTTGAATACACTTTTACCTTAAGAAATGATGTTTATTTTCACAACTCTGTTTTATTTAAAAACTCAATTACAAGAAAAGTAGTCGCTGATGATTTTACATACAGCTTTAATCGCTTAAAAGATAAAAAAATAGCATCTCCTGGTGGATGGGTTCTACAAAACGTTGAAGAGTTCAAAGCTAAAAATGATAGTATTTTTAAAATTAAATTAAAAAAACCTTTTCCTGCCTTTTTGGCATTATTGTCGATGCGGTACTGCTCAGTAGTACCTATGGAAGTAGTTGATTTTTACAAGGAAGATTTCAGAAACAACCCCATAGGCACGGGTCCTTTTAAATTTAAAAGATGGGAGGAGAATGTAAAGTTGGTTTTGCGTAAAAATAAAAACTATTTTGAAACAGATTTAAATGGGAGAAAACTCCCCTTTCTAGAATCAATTTCAATTAGTTTTTTACCTGATATTCAAAGTGAATTTATGCTTTTTACTCAAGGAAAATTAGATTTCTTGAATTCAATTGATAATTCATACAAAGATGATCTTCTAACTCCAAATGGCGATCTACAAGAGAAATATAAAGCCAATATTAAAATGTTAAAAGGTCCTTATTTAAACACCGAATACATTGGTTTCTATTTGAAATCAGAATCAAAAGCGGTAAAATCTAAATTAATTAGAGAAGCAATTAATATTGGTTTTGACAGAAAAAAAATGATTTCTTATTTAAGAAACAACATAGGTTTTCCTGCTGATCAGGGATTTATCCCAAGAGGTCTTCCTGGGCATAAAGTTCTTGATTCCATTAAATACAATCCGAAAAAAGCTAAAAAACTAGTAAATGAATTTATTTCGGAAAACAAGATTATCCCTTCAATTAAACTGGCCACTGATGCTAATTATGTAGACATCTGCGAATATATTCAACGTGAACTAGAAAAAATAGGAATACAAATCACAATAGACATTATGCCTACTGCTACCCTAAGACAATTGAAAAGCAATGGAAACCTCGAAGCTTTTAGAGCGAGTTGGATTGCAGATTATCCAGATGCGGAAAATTACCTTTCTCTCTTTACCTCAAAAAATCATTCACCTCAAGGTCCTAATTATACTCATTACGAAAACTCATATTTTGATTCCCTATATAATATAAGTATAGGAATCAATAATATAAAAGAAAGAATTGAGATATATTCAAAAATGAATTCCTTAATAATGGATTCACTTCCTATCATTCCTTTATATTATGATCAATCAACAAGATTCATACATAAAAATGTAAAAAATATTGGAATAAATCCTATCAATTTAATTCAATTAAAAAATGTTTACAAAGATACTTTTCAATAAAAAATAATTATTTATTTTTTAAACTTTGAATACTTATTTTTGAATTTATCTATTCTACCTGCAGTATCAACTAATTTTGACTTTCCAGTATAGTATGGATGTGATGTTCTTGATATTTCTAATTTAACTAAAGGATAGCTTGCGCCTTCGAATTCTATAGTTTCTTTTGTATCAACAGTAGACTTAGTAATAAAGACGTCTTCATTGGACATGTCTTTAAAAGCGACAAGTCTATAATTTTCAGGATGAATTTCGGGTCTCATTTAAAATGTTTAAAATATTAACAAATTTAATTGTTTTTTCTAGATTATATATATATTACTAAAAAAATATAACTATAAACTAATTAAAACATTAAAATTTATAAAATTATGACGAATTATCCTCTTAAAACTAGCGATTATTCATTACAATACGGAGCTCTTCTAGGAGTTATTTCTGTTGTCTTTGCGTTAATGCTTTTTTTTCTTGATCAACATTATCAAGGAGGAACAGCTGTTAATGTTGTAAATACAGTAATCATGGTTTCAGTAATAGTTCTTGGACAATACGCTTACAAGAAGGCTAATTCTAATTATTTAAGTTTAGCTGAAGGCCTAAAAATTGGTTTAGGTATTTCACTGATTTCCGCATTAATTAGTGTGGCTTATTATTTCATACTGGTAAACTTCTTAGATCCTGATACAATGGAGAAAGCATTATTACTAGCCCAAGATAAAATGATTGAAGTAAATCCTAAACTTACCCAGAAAGAATTAGATGATATCGCTGAAATATCACGAAAATTTTCAGGACCTGGAGTGACATCAACTTTTATTTTAATTTTTAATCTTTTTTTTGGCTTTATAATATCTTTAATTTCTGGTTTAATCATTAAAAAATCTAAACCAGAATAATATTGTTTTTGTATTTTCGCTTTGAAAACTAACTATGGATCTTTCTATTTTAATCCCTTTATTAAACGAAAGCGAATCATTAAATGAGCTTCATCAATGGATTCTAAATGAATTAAATAATGATAAAATTTCATACGAAATTATTTTTATTGATGATGGAAGTCTCGATGATTCATGGGAAAAAATTAAATTACTTCATCAAAGTAATTTAAACACTATTGGAATACGTTTTTTTAAAAACTATGGAAAGTCTCAAGCTCTTCATGCAGGTTTTTTAAATTGCAGAGGTAAGGTTGTTGTTACGCTAGACGCTGATCTTCAAGATTCCCCTAGTGAGATTTTAAATTTATATCATCGTATTATTGATGAGAATCTTGATGTCATTTCAGGATGGAAGAAAAAAAGATATGATTCTTTGATTTTCAAAAATTTACCATCAAAACTTTTTAATTGGGCTGCAAGAAGAGTTTCTGGAATAAATATTCATGATTTTAATTGCGGGATTAAAGCGTACAGATCGGAAGTAATAAAAAACATTAATGTTTATGGTGAAATGCATAGATATATTCCAGTGCTTGCTTCTCATAAAGGCTTTAAAAAAATAAAAGAACAAATAGTAATACATCAAGCTAGAAAATATGGTGTTACTAAATTTGGTTGGTCTAGATTTATTAATGGCTTTTTAGACCTAGTTACTTTATGGTTTTTAAATAAGTTTGGAAAAAGGCCAATGCATCTTTTTGGATTTATTGGGACAATTATGCTCTTAATTGGTTTTTTAGCCTCAATTTATATAGGTATTGACAAGTTATTCCTGAAAACTCAAGGAAGACTAATCACCCAACGTCCAGAATTTTTTATAGCACTTACCACCATGATATTAGGAGCTCAATTTTTTGCAGCCGGATTTGTCGGAGAGCTTATTGTCAAAAATCAAAATAACCTAAAGCGTTACAAAGTCATTTCAACCTTATCTTATGAAAAATGAATGCAATAGAGAAGTCCAGAGTTTGGGAAAAACCTCCTTTTGATTTAGATACAAAAAAAGAAATACAAGTTTTAAGAAAAAATCCTGAATTTCTTGAGGATTCTTTTTATAAAGATCTTGAGTTTGGCACAGGAGGAATGAGGGGGATTATGGGAGTTGGATCTAATAGAATAAATAAATATACGCTAGGGAAAGCAATACAAGGTTTATCTAACTATTTAAAAAAATATTTTATCAGCAGACCTATAAAAACTGTTGTCGCATATGATTGTAGAAACAACAGTAAGCATTTTGCGAAAATTGTTGCTAATATTTTTTCAGCTAACGGAATTGATTGTTATCTTTTTACTGAATTAAGACCCACTCCTGAACTCTCATTTGCTGTCAGAAAACTTAAAGCACAATGTGGAATTGTTTTGACAGCCTCACACAACCCTCCTTTGTACAATGGACTTAAAGTCTATTGGCAAGATGGAGGTCAAATTGTGCCACCACACGACAAAGCTATTTCAGATCAAATTAGCTATACTACATTTGATGAAATTAATTTTAAACCTCTAAATTCTAAAATTCATTACCTAGACAATGCTATAGATAAAGCTTTTGTAAAAGCATCTTGTGCTTTAATTGATTTTAATGTCTCAGGTAAAGAGGATTTTAAAATAGTATTTACCCCTCTTCATGGAGCCGGTATAACTCTTGTTCCTGCTGTATTAAAATTAGCTGGCTTTACAGATCTAAATATAGTTAGAGAACAATCTATTCCTGATGGAAATTTTCCTACTATAAAGTCTCCTAATCCTGAAGAGCCAGAAGCTTTAAAAATGGCGATAGAGTTAGCTGATTCTATCGATGCAGATATTGTTATTGGAACTGATCCCGATGGGGATAGACTTGGGCTATCAATTAGAGATCAAAATAACGAAATGAAATTACTAAATGGCAATCAAACAATGATTGTGATGACAATATTTCTTCTTGAACAATTTATTGAAAATAAAGTATTAAATAAAGATTTTTTTATTGCAAGTACTCTAGTCTCTTCTCCCATGATGATTAAAATAGCTGAAGATTATGGTATAGATTGTAAATTAGGACTAACTGGATTTAAATGGATAGCTAAAATGATTGAAGATTTTCCCAATCAAAAATTCTTATCTGGGGGAGAGGAAAGTTTTGGATTTATGATAGGTGATGTTTTAAGAGATAAAGACGCTATTACTTCAACGCTTTTAGCTTGTAATTTAGGATCACATCTAAAATACAATAATTCATCAATCTTTGACTACCTTATAGAGTCTTATATTAAACATGGATTTTTTAAAGAAAAACTAATTTCTATTACAAAAAAAGGAAGAAAAGGGTTAGAAGAAATTTCTGAATTAATGGAATCATACAGAAATAAAACTCCTACTACTATTTCGAATATTAGAATCGAAATAGTAGAAGACTATTTAACAGGAACCAAAATTAACTTAATTACTAAATTGAAAGAAAATTTAAATTTTCCTAAAGTTAACTTCCTTAGGTATGTTCTACTAGATGAATCAATCATCTCAGTTAGACCAAGCGGAACTGAACCGAAAATTAAGTATTACATTAGTGTTAAAGACATACTAAACAAAAAAGAAGATTATTTAGATATGGATAATTCATTGACTTTAAAAATTAACGAATTAATCAAAGGAATTAGAATTTAGTATGACTTATTTTAAAAAAATATTGCATTTCGCTATTCCTTACAAAAAATATGCTTTTCTCAATATACTATTTAATATTCTTTATGCGCTTTTTAGTGCCTTATCCTTTGTGGCTTTAATACCCATGCTTGATGTATTATTTAATACTACTCAAATAGTTTCAGATTTTCCTGTGTATGATGGCATATTATCTATTAAAGAATATCTTAAAGATTCAATCAATTACTATATTTCAAAAAGCGTAAGAGAAAACCCCATAAAAGCGTTATCATTTGCGATTAGCCTTATTTTATCTTTATTTCTTTTTAAAAATATTTTTAACTATTTCGCTCTATACTTCATTACTTTTTTAAGAAATGGAATATTAAAGGATCTTAGAAATAACCTTTATGAAAAATCAATTAAACAATCCGTTTCCTATTATTCTGAAAAGAAAAAAGGAGATACTTTATCAAGGATTACTTCCGATGTTTTAGAAATACAACATTCTTTTTTGTCTATTCTTGAATTATTAATCAGAGAGCCTATTACTATTTTTTTTACTTTATTAATAATGTATTCCATAAATTCAAAATTGACATTATTCGTGATTATTTTTATACCAATTTCTGGACTAATTATATCCTGGATAGGAAAAGTATTAAAGAAATTCTCTCAAAGTGTTCAAAAAGAACAAGGTGAGTTCTTATCGATACTAGAAGAGACATTAAGCGGACTTAATATAATTAAAACTTTTAATGCTGATGATAGTTTTATAAAAAAATTCAATAATTCAACAAATAACTTTTTTAAATATTCTAATACCCTTTTAAATAGACAAAATATTGCATCTCCTCTAAGTGAATTCCTCGGCATAGTTGTAATAGGTGGCCTATTATGGTATGGAGGTAAAATGGTCTTAATTGATCAAAGTTTAAATGCAACTACTTTTATTTCTTTCATGGCATTAGCCTATAATATTTTAACACCTGCTAAATCAATAAGTAAGGCTTTTTATAGTCTTAAAAAAGGTGATGCAGCCGCAGAGAGGGTTTTGGATATTCTTGAAGCTAAAAATTCAATTAAAGATTCATTAAACGCCCATAATATAGAAAACTTTAATTCTGAAATTGAATTTAAAAACATAGAGTTTTCTTATAATAAGAATAGGCTTCTAAAAGACTTCTCGCTTTCAATTAAAAAAGGTAAATCAATTGCTTTGGTTGGCCAATCTGGAAGTGGAAAGACCACATTAGTAAATTTAATTAATAGATTTTATGATATTCAAAATGGTGAAATATTTATAGATGGAAATGAAATTAGAAAAGTTAAAATTAAATCATTAAGAAATTTAATAGGCATGGTAACTCAAGAATCAATCCTATTTAATGACTCTGTTATTAATAATTTACTTTTAGGAGATCCAAATGCAACTAAAGAACAAGTAATAACTGCTTCCAAAATTGCAAATGCTCATCAATTCATTGAATCTTTACCTGAAAAATATGAAACCAATATTGGAGACAGAGGAAATAAATTGTCTGGTGGTCAAAAACAAAGATTATCTATTGCAAGAGCAATTCTAAAAAACCCTCCAATTCTAATATTTGATGAAGCGACTTCAGCATTAGATTCTGAATCTGAAAAATCAGTGCAAATAGCTCTTGAAAATGTTATGAAAAACAGAACATCAATTATTATTGCTCACAGATTATCTACAATAATAAAAGCAGATACCATTATAGTTATGGATGAAGGAAAAATTTTAGAAATAGGATCTCACGAAGATTTAATACACAAGAATACTAAATATAAAAAATTAGTAGAAATGCAATCTTTGTAACTAATTATTAAACGTTTATGTTTTATTATAGTCTTAAATTAAAGATGATTTGTCAAAAGAAAATGAAGAGAAAGAGCTTATAAAAACATTAAAAAATCCCTTAAAAAGAAAGGGAGCTTTTAATGTTCTTGTTGCTCAACATAAAGAATCCTTATATTGGATAATAAGAAAGATTTTATTGAATCATAATGACGCAGATGATGTGTTACAAAATACATTTATCAAGATTTTTTTAAATATTGAAAATTTTAAAGGTGATAGTAAATTATTTACTTGGATTTATCGAATTGCCATAAATGAATCTATAAGTTATATCAATAAAAAATCTAAACAGGTTGGCTTTACCAATACAGAATACGTTGAAAATAAAGCTAATAAATTAGAGAGTGATGTTTATTTTGATGGAGATGAAATTGAATTAAAACTTCAAAAGTCAATTGCTACTCTTCCTCAAAAACAGAGAATTATATTCTCAATGAGATATTTTGATGAAATGCCTTTTAAAGAAATTTCGAAAATACTTTCAACAACAGAAGGAGCTTTAAGAGCTTCATATCATCATGCTGTAAAAAAAATAAAAAATGAATTGGAAAAAAAATAAAAGTCCATTTAAAATTCCCAAAGGATACTTTGATGATTTTTCAAAGAAAATTGAAACTGATAGTTATATCAGAAAATTTAACTATTCATTTAAAACTCCAAAAAAATATTTTGAAAAATATCAATTTAACTTAATATTAAAAAAGAGTCCTATAAATAAAATTAAATGGCTTCCTTATTTCCAAGTTGCTGCAAGTATAGCCTTTTTAATAGGGGCATGGAGTTTAAATGAATATTATTTACAAAATATCAATATAGTGAATAGTGATATAGATTTCTATTTTGAAGAAAAAATAGAAAATATCTCTACAAATGACTTAATAATCCATATAAACAACGACCAAACACTTTATAGTATAGAATATAATAACGATCCAGTTTCATTAAGAAAAAATTATGAAGAAAATAATTATAATAACAGAGTATTTAATTTAATATATTATGAAGAAAAATAAAATATATAAACCTATTTTATTAATAAGCTTTATAGGTCTATTTTTTTTAAATTGTCAACATAAGTCAAAGTCAAAAGAGGATAGAAAAATAAGTTACGAAAGACTTAAAACGTCTAAGATTAATTTTATGATTGAAAATGCTGAATTAGAAATTGACGAAGAAAAATTATTTTGGCCTTTATATAATAATTATGAAGACGCAGTTAATTCTTCTCAATGGAAAATAAGCAAAAAACTTAAGAAATATTTGTCCAATAAATTTGAAGGAATTTCAGAAGAGGACGCTTTCGTAATTCTGTCTGGACTTGATTCGTTAAGAAAATTAGAATATGAACTTAATTATAAACTTTATAAAGACTTAAAAATATTTTTAACTGACAAAAAAATTCTAAAACTACATGTTGCCGAACAAACGTTTATAAAAAAAATGATGAGGAAATGGTCTAAAAATAAAAATTGAAATAAAATTAAACTGTTTACCCTTATATAGTACTTTTACTATATAAATGAAGAAATTACATAGAAATATTTTTTTTGGATTAATAGCCTGTTTAGAGAAGGTTTTTTTTCAAAAAACCAGAGCCTCTCAAGCCCTTTTAAAAATTATCAATTCCAATCCTAAATGGGGCAAAAGAGATAGATCCACAATAACAGATTGTTTTTATTCCTGTATTCGTTGGAAAAGTAAATATGAGTATTTTATTGGAGAAAAATTTGTTGTAATCAATCAAGATGATCTTATAAAGCTAATCGGAGTTTGGTTAACTTTAAATGATTTTAATATTAGTAATTATATAGAATATGAGGGTTTTGATTCAAAAAAAATACTGAATAATTCAAAAAAAATCATAAATGATCCAGTAATATCTTTTTCTATACCAGATTGGATGGATCAAATTGGAAATACTGAATTACCCAATACATGGATTAAAGAAATTGAGTCACTTAATAGACCAGGGAAAGTTTCGATTAGAGTAAATAGAATACAAATTTCTCGTAATAAACTACAAAATCTATTATCTAACTATTCAATTGAAACTAAAATAGATTCTAAATATCCTGATGCCCTTATTTTATTAACTAAAAAAAATATTTTAAAAAACCCATTATATCTAAAAGGTTTTTTTGAAATACAAGACGCAAATTCACAATTAATTGCTCCTTATACTTTAGTTGAACCAAACATGACTGTTATAGATGCTTGTTCAGGTGCAGGAGGAAAAGCACTTCACCTAGCAAGCTTAATGAGAAATAAAGGTGAGATAATTGCAATGGACATTAAACCTAATAAGCTAAAAGAGCTTTCCAAAAGAGCAATTAGAAATAAGGTTAATATAATTAAGCCGTTATTGATTAACGAAACAGATACATTAGAAGAATATTTTTCATCTGCTGATCGAATTCTTATTGATAGTCCTTGCAGTGGTGTTGGTACTTTAAAAAGAAATCCAGAATTAAAATGGCGATTATCAAAGGATTTCATCAACAACATAATGGAATCGCAAATAAAGCTTTTGGAAAAATTTTCCAGACTATTAAAGCCTAATGGAAAAATAGTTTATGCAACATGCTCCATTTTTCCTTGTGAAAATGAAAAACAAATATCTAAATTCTTAAAGAGCGACACTGGTTCTTCCTTTATACTAGAAGAAGAAATTGCCTATTCTACAATAAATAGTGATTTTAACGGATTCTACTCCGCTAGATTAATGCGAAAATAACTGTGAATAAATAGCTTAAAACTTATCTAAATCAATACCTTTTTGAAGATCTAAATTTTATCTAAAAAACGTATTTTTATATTCAATTAATATTATTGAGTTAATGATAGTTTTTTTTGGTAATCCACAAATTGAAATATTAGCGCTTAGTGCCACAATAAATCTTTCTGAAAAAGACATCAAAAAGCTTGTTTGGCTTTTTAACAAGCCTAAAATAGATAAAGACATTGTTTATGGTGATTTTATTGGACCAAGATCTACAATGATTACTCCTTGGAGTACAAATGCAGTAGAAACAACTCAAAACATGGCGATTAAAGGAGTCTTAAGGATTGAGAGCTTCAAGACTTTGTCAATAAATTCTGATGTTGATTTTATGCTAGTTGAAAAGTTTTCAGAATTGAATCAAAAGATATTCGCTGTTTCTATTGAACCTGAAAAAAAAATTGAGATAATTGACATCAGCAACTACAACATAAAAGAAGGTCTAGCGTTAAATCCTGATGAAATAGAGTATCTTGAAAAACTTTCTGAAAAATTAAATAGAAATTTAACAGATTCAGAAGTATTTGGTTTTTCTCAAGTTAACTCAGAACACTGCAGGCATAAAATATTTAATGGGACTTTTATTATAGATGGAGTAAAGAAAAAAAACAGTCTGTTTAAATTAATTAAAGAAACCTCAAAAAAAAACCCAAATTCAATTGTTTCAGCTTATAAAGATAATGTTGCATTTATTGAAGGTCCAATCATAGAACAATTTGCTCCAAGTAGAGGAGATCGTCCTAGTGTATATGAAATTAAAAAATTTAAAAGCGTTTTATCTCTAAAGGCAGAAACCCATAACTTTCCAACAACTGTAGAACCTTTTAATGGAGCCGCGACTGGATCTGGAGGAGAAATAAGAGATCGATTAGCAGGAGGTAAAGGATCAATTCCTCTAGCTGGAACTGCAGTTTACATGACTCCTTATTCTAGGGTTTCAGATGATAACTACTGGGAGAAAAAAATTCCCCAAAGAAATTGGCTATATCAAACACCGGTAGATCTTTTAATTAAAGCCTCCAATGGTGCCTCTGATTTTGGTAACAAATTTGGTCAACCATTAATTTGCGGATCAGTCTTGACTTTTGAAAATAATGAAAAAGACAATATCATTGGCTACGACAAAGTTATTATGCAAGCAGGAGGTGTTGGATATGGTAAAAAAAATCAAGCCAAAAAAGGTATACCCACTAAAGGAGATTCAATTATCATCTTAGGTGGTGATAATTATCGAATTGGAATGGGAGGCGCTGCAGTTTCCTCCTCTGATACTGGATCTTTTGGGAACTCCATTGAACTTAATGCCGTTCAACGTTCAAATCCTGAAATGCAAAAAAGAGTTGCCAATGCAATACGTTCATTAGTTGAAAGTAATGAAAATCCAATTATATCTATTCATGATCATGGAGCTGGAGGTCACTTAAATTGTCTAACTGAATTAATTGAAGAGACTGGTGGTTATATTAATATTGACAAGCTACCACTTGGAGACCCTACTCTATCTGCTAAAGAAATTATCGGAAACGAATCTCAAGAACGAATGGGTCTTTTACTCTCTAAAAAAGACGCTAAAATACTTAAAAAAATAGCTAAAAGAGAGCGAGCTCCATTTTATGAAGTAGGCCTTGTAACTAATGATAATCATTTCACTTTTATTTCAGAGAAAAGAGATGAAAAATCAGTTGACCTTACTATAGATGCTCTTTTTGGAAATTTACCAAAAACAATTATTAAAGATGAAACTAAATCTAATTTATACTCTAATCTTATTTATGATAAAGAAAAAATAAAGAATTATATAGAAAATGTAATTCAATTAGAAAGTGTTGCATGTAAAGATTGGCTAACTAATAAAGTAGATCGCTGTGTTACAGGAAAAGTAGCACAACAACAATGTGTTGGAGAATTACAAATGCCCTTAAGTAACTGCGGAGTAATGGCTTTGGATTATAAAGGGGTAAAAGGTATAGCTACTTCAATTGGTCATTCACCTATAAGCGGATTAATTAATCCAAGTCATGGATCTATAAATTCTATAGGGGAAGCATTAACAAATATTGTTTGGGCTCCATTAGAAAAAGGGCTAGATTCTATTTCATTATCTGCTAATTGGATGTGGCCTTGTAATAATCCAGGAGAAGACGCAAGATTATATGAAGCAGTAGAGGCTTGTTCTAAATTTGCAATAGATCTTGGAATTAATATACCTACAGGCAAAGACTCTTTGTCTATGAAGCAAAAATATTCTGACAAACAAGTAAAAGCACCTGGAACAGTTATTATAAGTGCAGCTGGAGAGTGTTCAAATATTAAAAAAGTTATAACGCCCGTAGTTAAATTTTCTAAAGGTGATTTATATTATATAGATTTCACTCTTGATAAATTTCATTTAGGGGGCTCTTCATTTGCTCAAACTCTTGGATGTATAGGAAATAAAACTTCTTCTATTAAAAACGCAAAATACTTCAAAAAAGCTTTCAATACAACTCAAGAGTTAATTAAATCTAACTCAATTACCTCAGGACATGATATAGGATCCGGAGGCCTTATAACCTCTTTATTAGAACTATGCTTTCCGTCAACAAATATAGGGCTAGAAATTAATTTAGATGAGCTAAACGAAGAGGATACAGTGAGAATCCTATTCTCAGAAAAAATAGCAATCATAGTTCAATCTAAAGAAGACTTAACCTCTATTTATAAGAAAGAAGATATAGCCTGTATTAAAATTGGATCGGTTACATCAAGCTCAAAAATTACAATTAAAAATAGAGATTATTATGATGAATTTTCCATCACAAGTCTCCGTAAAAAGTGGCTAAACACCTCCTATCTTTTAGATAAAAAACAAACCTTACCTAAACTTGCTAAAAAAAGATATAAAAACATCGATAGACAGCCTTTAAGCTTCGTTTTTCCTCAAAATTTTTCAGGAAAATTACCAGCTCTTCCAAAAAATAAAATCAAAGCAGCTGTTATAAGAGAAAAAGGAAGTAATTCGGAAAGAGAGATGGCTTACGCAATGCATTTGGCTGGCTTTGAAGTTAAAGATGTGCACATGACGGACCTGATAGAAGGGAGAGAAAATCTAGAAGATGTACAATTTATTGTAGCAGTGGGTGGATTTTCAAATTCAGACGTATTAGGGTCAGCTAAGGGCTGGGCTGGGGCTTTTAAATACAATAAAAAAGCTAATGAGTCATTGAGTAATTTCTTTAGTAGAAGCGATACTCTTTCCCTTGGGGTCTGTAATGGGTGTCAGTTATTTATTACACTTGAATTAATTAATCCTGAGCACGATATAAAGCCTAAAATGCTTCATAATAAATCTGGAAAGTTTGAATGTATTTTCACTTCAGTAACTATTCAAAAAAGTTCTTCAATAATGTTAAAAGACTTAGAAGGTAGCTCTCTAGGAATATGGGCTGCACACGGAGAAGGTAATTTTTCATTGCCTTTAAATGAAGATCAATATGAAATTCCTGCAAAATATAGTTACACTGAATACCCTTCTAATCCTAACGGTTCTGATTACAACACCGCTATGCTTTCAAGCAAAGACGGAAGACATTTAGTAATGATGCCTCATCTAGAAAGATCAACTTTTCCATGGAATTGGGCCCATTATATAGAGGAAGAAAATAGCCATGAAATTTCACCTTGGCTAACTTCATTTCAGAATGCTTATAAATGGCTAAAGGATCACTAAAGAATAGAAAATTATTTTTAACATAAAAGTTCTCTTAAATTTAAACTTTGGTGTAATTTTTAAAAAATTATAAAACTTATTTAACTATTTTGCAGTAACATATCGTTTAAATAACTAATACATGCAACCAACAAGACTATTTGAATTTCTTGAATTTCAAAATCAGAATCAACAACTTGAAAGATCATTAACAACTAAATACAATGGTAAATGGGAATCTATTTCAACAAAAATATTTTATAAAAAAGTACAACAAGTTAGCAGATCACTCCTTGGAATGGGAGTTAAAAAAGGAGATAAAATAGCTCTAATTTCAACTAATAATCGAACTGAATGGTGCATTATAGATTTAGCTGTTTTACAATTAGGAGCAATAACAGTTCCATTATACCCTTCTATTACAAGTAAAGAGTATCAATATATTTTAAGCCATTCTGAAAGCTCTTACTGCTTTGTTTCAGATCTAGAAGTATATAAAAAATTAAATTCCATAATAGACAATGTAAAAAGCATCAGCGAAGTCTTTTCTTTCGATTCTATCGATAATTGCAAATCATGGACTTTACTGCTAAATGAAACTAATGAATCTCTTCAAGAAAAATTAGAGGTAACTAAAAAAAATGTAAAAACTGATGATCTTGCCACCATAATTTACACATCAGGCACAACTGGAATCCCTAAAGGAGTTATGTTAAGTCATGGTAATATTGTTTCTAATGTTTTGTCAAGCTCTAAAAGGCTTCCTTTAGATGTTGGCCGATCCAAGGCGTTAAGTTTTTTACCCGTATGCCATATTTTTGAGAGAGTAATTCTATATGTGTATTATTTCAATAGCATTGAGATTCATTTCGCCGAATCTTTAGAAACTATTTCTGAAAATTTAAAAGAAGTTAGTCCAAATTTTATGACTGCTGTTCCAAGACTTCTTGAAAAAGTTTATGATAAAATATATTCTCGAGGAGCAAGTTTAAAAGGCGTTAAAAAAAAATTATTTTACTGGGCTGTTGATCTTGGATTAAAATATGAACCCTATGGTAAAAATGGTCTTATTTATGAATTAAAACTTAAAATTGCCAGAAAACTTATTTTCTCAAAATGGATAGAAGCTCTTGGAGGAAATTTAGTCGCAATATGTTCTGGAAGCGCTGCTCTTCAGCCTCGACTAGCTAGAGTCTTTACTGCTGCCGGAATAACGTTAGCTGAAGGGTATGGACTTACCGAAACTTCTCCCGTTATAACAGTAAGTGATATAAGGCAAGGTGGACTAAAAATTGGATATGTCGGAAAACCCATAGAGGGAATTAAAATAAAAATAGCTAAGGATGGTGAGATATTATGTAAAGGTCCAAATGTAATGAAAGGTTATTTTAAAGATCCAAAAAAAACTGCTGAAGTAATCATAGATGGGTTCTTTCATACTGGAGATGTTGGAGTTATTGACAGTGAAGGGTTTTTGAAGATAACTGACAGAAAAAAACAATTATTTAAAACCTCTGGAGGCAAATATATTGCCCCTCAGTTAATAGAAAATCAAATGAAACAATCTCTTTTCATAGAACAAATAATTGTCGTAGGTGAAAATAAAAAAATGCCTGCAGCTATAATTCAACCATCATTTGATTATGTTTCACAATGGGCAAAAGAGAATAAAATAGAAATAGAAAGTACAATGGAAGGAATATGTGGAAATAAAAGTTTAATTGACGTAATCCAATCTGATATAGAATTTAATAATAATAGTTTTGGACAGTGGGAGAAAATTAAAAAATTTAAATTGACACCAGAAATATGGAGTGTTGACCTAGGACATTTAACCCCTACAATGAAAGTTAAAAGAAAAATAGTTCAAGAAAAATACCAAAATTTAATTGATGATATTTACGGAGATTAATAATAATTATCAGTAGTTAAACGATTATATTGACCTCTTCTGTTTCTTCTATAAATACTAAAATCAAAGGTTATAAATAATTCAAAAATACTAGGGGAAAATACTCCTGGAGCAGAAAGCTCTGTTGCGGGTTTTCTTGAAGGAAAATTGTATAATAATCCAAAGTCAAAATTTTCAATAGCTAAGCCTAATGAAACGCCAATATTAGTTATACCTGTACCGTTAAGTCCAGAGCCTAATTGTTGACTTAAGCCAAAGGAAAATTCACCTAATTGAAGATCTTGAGATAAATAAATTATATTTGCTTCACCAAATTTAGTATAAGCTAAATATGCATATAAATAAGAATACCTAGGGAAGAACCTTCTTTCATATGGATTTAAATCAAACTCATAGGCGCCTTGAATAGAAATCTGAATTGGTTTTTCTAATTTCTCTTCTTTATTAAAAGAAGTATTAGGTTTATTCAAATGCTTAAAGCTTAAACCCGCTAAATATTTTTCATTGTGAATTATAAAAGAAGCGCCTAAATCGAAATAACTTGAATTACTAATAAAAGGTGCCAAAGGATCAATAGATTCTTGATTAACTGTTCCAAAAGGAATTCCTGGACCAAGAATTTGATCTTCAAAAATTAAATTACCTGGATCTACACCAGCGCTTCCAAAGCCAATAGTCACGGCTGGTAAAAAGAATAGATTATTATCGAATTGCAGTTTGTATATATAACTCAGATTAGTAAGGTTTGAAGTAAATCCTGTACTTTGAATTTTAAAGGAATTAATACCTAATCCAATACTAAAATTTAAATTTTCGAATGCAATTGCACCAAAAAAATATTTAGTATCCATTTTATCAAATTCATTGACTTTCATTGAATTATATAAGACTCCCACCTTGTTTAAACTATTGAATCCTAAGTAACTTGAATTTGTTTTTTGAAGAAATTTAGAATTATTAACAATATATTCTTCTTGCGAAAAAGAATTCACGCTTAAAATCATTAACAAAAATGATAAACAATAAAAATTGGTTTTGTTATTTATCATTTAATTAAAATAAAAGTTCCACTTTTTATTATTTCCTTATCTTTAGTCGGATCTAAAGGATCACTAATTTTGCCACTTGCAGTATATATATAATAAGGTGAATAATATTCTTTGCCTTTAAATCTACCATCCCATCCGCAAATTTCAATTGGATATTTTTTTGGCTCAGCCGAACAATTATTGGCATCTAAAACTATGGGGTCAATATCTTGTTCAAAGTAAAGAAGATTACCTCGATAATCATAAACTGAGAAATTCATTTCGTTAAATCCAGTAAAAACAGGTCTAAAAAAGTTGTTAACAGCTACATCAAATGGAGTAAACACGTTAGGAATAAGAATGTTATACCCCTTACCAATAATAATCTCTTTAGTAATTTCATCGTAGCATGCAACAGAATTATAAATCCTCATTGTGGCTAAATAAGTTCCTGAAACACCATATCTGTGTCTTACGGTAGTAACACTTGCGGTTAAAGTATTTACATTTTCAACTGGACTATTATCTCCAAAAATCCACTCTGTTCTAACATAGGGCTGAGTTGAAGTGTTATCAAAAGTCACTTCCTCTCTAGCTAAAACTGAATTATTTTTTTCAAAATTAGGTGAAGTATATGTAAATCCTCCGACTCCAAGTTTTCTATCTATTGTTGTCAATAGATAACAGTCATTTTCAGGATTAGTTATTCTAAATACGGCACTATCAATAGCGTTAACAATTTTAACATTATATGTATATGCATCAATTTTAGTTACATCGGAGGAATTAATTGATGTATTATTATATTTAAACTCAAGATCGCCGTTGTTATTGTCAAATATTTTAATTGTAATAGCGCCTTGATCACTATTACAAAGATTACTGGATAAATAAGGACCCTCCATAATGTAAAGCTCTCTATTAGGCTCCACTACTATGTTTTCCTCATAGTATGAAGATTTATTTGTTGACGCTCCACAAATTGCAGTATTATTTAAAGATTTAATAATAACTTTATAGGTTCCAGGAGATAATTCATTGAAACTTGTTTGGTTAGTATAACTATCAAGAGATTTATATCCAACAGGACTTGAAGTAGAACCGGAGACTGTTGCACTTACAGTTGAAAGATCTTCGATATACCAGTTAATCTGATAAGGCAACTGACCTCCGGTTACTTCAATTTTTATTTTTCCATTTGCTGAAGCAGAATCACATTCAGGCGGAAGAGATTTTAATTCTTCTATAACTGCAGCAGTGTTAGGGTCATCAAGCCCTCCTTTAACTTCAAAGTCTTCTGCAGTATTTTTAACGATAATTGTTTGAGCGGTCCCTAACCCGCCTCCTAATACACACCCAATGCTATCTTCAATTAAAAGGCTATATGTTCCTGGAGCAGCATTAAAAATTGTATCCCCGATATAATTAATGACTGAGGTTGATGATGTATATGTCCATGTATATTGATAAGTAGCAATACCATTCACGATAAATGGAACTCCACCTGTAGCTTGAGCCTTTAACTCAGATAAATTTCCAGTACAAGAATCCGTTTCAAATTCAACATCTCCTGAATAAGTAATTTGCTCATTTTGCAGAATTGTAAAGGGTACCTCTTCTTTACATTCATTTCCATCAAATGTTGAAGAGACAGTTAAAGTGTAATCTCCCGGCACTAGACTTCTAACTCTGTGAGTATTTGAAGCTGATGGTGGTTTAGTATAATTAGTGGCAGGCAATCCATCTATTAATACTTGGTAGTCATTTGAGCCTGATCCATTTTGGATAGTAAAAGTGATATCGGATTTTGCATTTGCAGGATCAGCACAATCTGCGGCTACATTCTGCTCTTCAATTTTAAAATTTAAAACAGAAAATGACTGTTTATAAATCACCAACTCTTTTGTCACTTTTACTCCTCCACAATCCGGATTATTTGTACTTCTTGCGTCACTAACTTTAGCGCGATAAGTTCCTTCCTCTAAATCAGAAGCGGTATTAAACCCATCAAGCCTAGAAATAGCTGACCATTGCTGGGAAGTTACTAATAAATCTTGAATTAAAGAATTTAAAGGATATCCATCAAGCTTATCATTTACTCCGTCGTTATCAGTGTCGGCTAAATTTGGGTTAGTCTGAGAAATTGCTTTTTCGTATGAATCAGTTAAACCATCTCCATCAGCATCTAAAGTGGGAGTTGGAGTGCTTGTTGGATCATTTGGGTTTGTTGATTGTAAATTTTCATCAATATCAATAAATCCATCACCATCAGAATCATCTCCTCTAGGAGTAGAATCAATAGTAGTGATAAGCTCTTTTTGTTCCCAGTTTATTTTTAATGGTGCAAGAACTCCTGTAATATTTGGAATGACAATTTTACCTTTATCTTCTCCAGAACATCCAATGTTAGTTACAATTGGAGATTCAAAATTTAATTTATATGTGCTATCAATTATTTCCACTGAACCGGTAATAGGAGCACATACATTCGTCCCTGTACTTGAGGTTATTTGATAATTATAAGTGCCATGAGTAGGTAAAGAAGAAATTATAGCTAAGCTTCCGTTTCCACCAGATAATTCAGACCATGTTTTATATATTGTTTGGGCTGCAACTCCTTGAAGCTCTAATTTAATTTGAGTAATCAATTGTTCTGCAGCGGTAAATGCTGTTCCTGCCTTTTCAAAAGTGATTGTTCCTGAAACACCAGATTCACAATCAGAATCTGTACTTGAAGAGACTATTTCTATTTCATCAATAACTGGGATAGTAATCGGAGTTAATAAAGTTTTTTCTGTTGTTGAACAATCGTTTGAATCATAAATTGATATTTGAGTTATTAAAGCCGGTAATGCTTCAGGAAGTGCCTCAATTGTTATTGTTCTCGAGGTAGTACTCCAATTACTAGCATAGTTTGCACCATCTAGTTTAATTTGATATATTTCAGCAAAATTACCACCAGTAACCTGAAAAACTAATTTAGCAGTATCACCAAAACATTTTGGCATTTGACTTTCTGAAATTATATAAGTCACGTCTGGAGCAGTAGGAGCCAAAACTTCAACTGTTTTTGAAATAACACAAAATAATCCATTAGGTCCTGAATCTGTAACTGTTACTTCATAAAGACCCACTCCTAAATTACTTGCTGATGAATTTGGAGGTATACTTGCAATTCCACCGGCAAGTGGAGCTCCATTTTTCTTCCATGAAAACGCATAAGAAGAAGCACCACCAGATGCAGTTACGTCTATAACCGCATTATCAAATCCAGTATTGCAAACAAGAGTGATAACATAATCAGCTGTTGAAGATGTTGTTAAGTTTAGTACAGGAACTAAAGGCCCCAATAAGTTAACTTGAAGAGCTAAAGAATCATATCCTCCAACAGTATAATTAACCGTTTTTGTACATCCTAAATCAATATCAGTAACTGTTAATTCATAAACAGCAGGAATAAGATTGTTAATATTAGGAGATACACCAATATTAATATTGGAATCATTTTTCCATTGATAGGAAAAGTTTCCTGATCCGCCAGAAAAAGCATACACAGGAAGACCTCCCACGATCTTAGCCGTTTCAATACTTCCATTACCAGCGGTTCCAGTAGCACAATAACTTTGCGTGTTTTCAACAATTAAAGGATCGTAAGTTATCTCAGTAGTTAGAGTTATATTGTCTCTTTCAGCCCATTTAGCGGCATCTATACAAGTATTGTCTTTAAATAAAATCCTATAAGTTTTTCCAGTAATTGGCAGATTACTAAAAGTAAATGTTGCAGTGCCAGTATCTGGATGAATTGCCACTAGAGCTCCATTTTCATCATATAAATAAATATTATAAACTCCATCGCCTCCCGAAACAGAACCTTGAATTGAACCTGTTGTAGAACCACCACATAAACTAAGATCATTAATTTTTAACTCTGTAGCTCCTATTATGGTAAATGAAGACGTATTTGATTCACATCCGTTTAAAGTAACCTTCAAGTCATATGTTCCAGAAGCTAAAGCAGATGGAGTTACGGCTTCATCAGTTCCTTCTTTTGTCCATGAAATACTATAGTTGGTTATTCTATTAGGTTGTGTTGTAACCTTAGTGTCTGTTACAGTATCTGTGCTAGTAATATTAAATATCGGAGTAAAAGGTGTTCCAGCAACTTCAGCTTCTAGCTGTAAAATATTAGCCCCTATTAATGAAGCAACAACAGGACTATCATTTGGAGCAGGAGAATTATTAATTTTAAACACTAAATCTGTTATTATTTGAGAAAAAGTAGGAGTTGCAGTAACTAATTCCGTGAAAGATTTAGAACCTAAGGTTAATTGGAAACTATCTCCAATAGTAGTTGTTCCAGTAAAAGTTATTTGATCTCTTTGCTTCAAAGCAGTTTGACCTCCTGTTACAAAGTTTGCAAAAGTTGAAGATGCAGTTGAAGGTAAAATAATATTTCCATCTGAAGAACCAAAACATGTTTCATTAACAATTAAAGCTTGAATAGCAGCAACATTTATAACTGGCTTTGGATTAACTTCAATTTGTCCATTAAGAGTTACTTCTGGAGTACAGGCATTTTCATTTACAGTTGTTATTACATAACTAAAAATTGTAGTTACAGAAACATTTGCAGATGTTGATCCAGCTATAACAAAAGACTTTGTGGGAACTCCAAAACTTTGTTGATCAAATTGTGGATCAAATGGGCTCCATGTTATAGTAACTGTTTGAGCTCCTCCTCCCCAAGTATACTGAATTGGAGTAGTAATGTCTTCAATTCCATCATTACATAAACCATCTAATTGAATATTTGAACCTACTGCAGAGGCAAGTGATAATTCCGAAACCGGATAAATAGTAAAATCTCCTGAAACTTCCGACAAGTCAGGACTACATAATCCTATTGTTGAAATAGTAAAACTCCTATTACTTATTAGCACATTACTGTCAGTTACAGTTCCAGAAATAGTTAAGACATTTGACGCATTTACAGTATAAACTAAACCAGGTAAAAGCCCTAAAACGGTTGCTCCAGTTGCTCCACCACCTAATTGATATTTTATAGGAACAATAGGACTTCCTGAACAAGCGGTTTGATTCCTTGATCCAGATGTAGCGTCATAAATGATAGTGTCATTTGGATTAACTGTTATCTGACCAGAAAAAGATGCCTCTGAACAACTACTTAAATTACCTGTAGTTGAAACTGTATAGGTGTATACCGTAGGAACTAAAACATTTAAATTATCGGGCTTACCTGATATTGTAGCTGTTTTTGCTGCATTAAGAAAGGAAAATCCTATTCCAGTTGGAACAGATGGGCTCCAGGAAATTTCAGCTCCCTGAGCAGAACCGGAATAATTAAAATTAATGTTTGTTATATTTTGGTCATCACAAACTGTTTGATTTTGCGTTGGAGTGGCTACAATGCTAATTGTTGATTTTGGAGTAACTATTATAGTTCCAGTAACTGTAGTTGGTGAACATATTGCTCCTGAAGTAGATAAAGTATAGATGTACGTTTCTTGGGTGCCAGTTGCCACTGATGCAGGACCAGGAGTACCATATAAAGCGAATTTACCAGTCCCTTGGCTTGTCAGAGGGTTTCCAATTGTAACAGTAATAGGAGTGCCAGTGTAAGAACTTAATGTAAATCCAGTTCCAGTACTTACACCAGTAACTGTAATAACACTACCCACTATAGATGCTGAAACTTCTGCTCTTGCATTTAACAGAGTTTGAAATTCTCCTGCTATTTGAGCAGGTGTTTTTATCGCTCCAGTTTCATATTTTATTTCATTACCATTTAAATAAACAATAAATGTTTCCGTTGCAATTCCAGTAGTATTAGTTCCTGCAAATGGCAAAGTAGTACTTTGGATTGTAGGAGTTAATACACCCGTTATTCCAACTGGAAGACCAGACGGGTTAACATTACTTGCCCCACCATATATTTCATAAATAATAGGATCTAAAGCTAATCCCTGACAAACTGTTTGATTACTCGCCCCGCTTGGATTACTAATTTCTAATTTTTCAATTGGCTGAATCGTAATAGTACCTGTAGCTGATACTTGATCACACCCGTTAATATTACTGTCAGTGGTGATGGTGTAAGCATAAATTCTAGTAGATATATCTCCAGTAACAGGTGTTCCGTAGATTTCTACTTTAGATACAGCTCCAGCATTATTTAATCTGTGTTGCATACTATTGGGTAATCCAGTAATGGTATAATTAAGTGCCCCTCCTCCAAGAGAATAACTAATAGTTGAAACAGCAGTTTCATCGCATCTAATTTGATTATTATTGGATCCAGCATCAATAGTTAATTCAGAATTGGGATTAACAGTAATTGTACCTGTAACACTGGCCGGTGTGCATAAAAGACCATTTGTTATTAATATATAATTATAAGCAGTAGTAGTAGCAATTGAAGTAGGTGACCCAGAAATATTGAAAACCCCGGCAGATGAAGCCAATGAAGGCTGTGATAATGATATATCATTGGTGTTAGCAGGAATAAATGCACTAAATCCAGTTCCGGAAACTAGGGCCGAAATTGTAATTGTATTGGACGGAGTAGCAGAAAAAGAAGCCTCTACATCAGGACTTGAGTTTACAGTTAATGATAATTCATTCCCTATACTTACAAGTGTTTTTGAAACAGCTGAAGAGGTAAAAGAATATGCTAAACCATTTATGTAAACAGTATATGTTTGCGAAGCAGTTCCTGTTACAGGTCCAGTTAGATATACTTTCATTATTTGTTTTCTAGGAGTATATTCACCAGTAACACCATCAGGTAGATTTAAAGTAGGAGTAAAACTTGCACTAGCTGCAGATCCATAAAAATCATATTCAATTGGAATCATTAGATCTCCCTCACAAACAGATTGCTGGGCAGTTGCAGCATCTTTTATTGCAATTTTTTGTTTTGGATTTACGGTTATAACTCCCGTTAAACTTTCACCTCCAGGCCCACAAACACCTCCTCCAGCAAATCCGACTACGTAGGTGTATGAATTAGTATAATCAATATCAATATTTTTAAGAGCATCAATAGTTGAAATAGTAACAGTTGACTTATCGTCACTTAAAAGAACACTTAACCATGAAGGCCAAGTTCCGCTAATACCAGTAGCTCCATCAGAAATAGAATACGTAATAGGAGTGATTAAAGTATTATCGCAAATTGTTTGATTTTGATTTCCAGAACCAGCATCATGAGCTCCTCCTACTTTTGGATTAATTATTATTGTTCCGCTAACTGATGTTGCTCCTGCACACTCAATACCATTTGTAGTAAGTATATATATATATGATGTTGTTTCAGTAGTAGCATTTGATGGTGTTCCTGATATAGTATAAACCCCAGGAGTTGTAAGCACTGTAACTGATGTAACAGTTACGGTAGCAGAAGTTTCAGATAACATAGTAAAAAAAGGAGCGCCAGTAGGACCAGTAATTTTCATTTTATCAGTTGCAGCAGAATACTCAAACAAATATGTTGGAGATGAAATCGCATTTAAAGCTACTACAAGTTCAGCCCCTAAAGTATCTCTATTTATTCCAGCAGTCGCAGTAATCGTAGTTGAAAATGGTGTTGAAGATTCTATATTAAAAATAAATAAATCTGCAGCTCCAGTAGGATCTGCACCACCAATTTGAAATTCTGAAATTTGTTTTCTAGAAATTAATTCGCCTATTATTCCTGGAGGAAATTGGCTTCCGACATCAGTAGTAAGTCCGTAATTAATATTATTTATCTCATAGTCAATGTTTATAAATGTTCCACTAACACAAAGTGTTTGATCTGTTACTAAAGGATTTACTGGAGTAATAACTGGAACTGGATTAACTATAATATTTATCCTTTGAGTAGTTTCTGGTGAACATCCTCCAGCATTTCCTGTTGAGGTAATATCAACTGAAAAAACAGTAGGAACAGACACTCCTAAATCAACTTTTCCAGAAATAATGATTCTTGGAGGAGCTCCTGAAATACTTGTTGATAAACCCAATGGGAGCCCCACTATATTAGCTCCAGTAGCATTACCGATTTCTATTGTCGCTAAATTCGCGTCAAAATTAGAATAATCACAAAGTGTTATAGAATTAGTTCCTGTAATAAATGTAAACGTTGATTTAGGTTGCACAGTTATACTTCCACTAACCAATTCAGTAGCACAACCTGAAGTTGCTGTAGTTATTAGATCATATACATAAGTAGTTGGTGTAGCTAAATCAGTAACTGTTCCAAAAATAGTAAGAGTATTTATAGCTTCTTCTTTGACTGGTAATCCAAAGGAAACTGCAGGAGTAATTGGATAAGAAATGCTTGACTCAAACTTATAACCAAAATTAGAGATAGTAGTTAATACAAGTTGATCTGATGCTAATAAATATTGAGCTTGAACTTCTGGACTTGAAGCTGAAAGATTTAGTGGATCTAATTGAAGATTAGCATTTATAGCATCTGCAATTCCTTGACCAATTATATCAAGAGAAGCACCTGCTAATGTGGTGTATTTCGAAACGACCCCGTTGATTCTTAATTGATATACTTTACCCGCTGTAAAAGCAGCTCCAGTAACAGTTAGAGTATATGTAGAAACTTGTGCTTTGGCTTCTATTGTTGAATTTATTCCTTGAGGGAAAGGTGAAGTCGGAGACAAAGTATAACTAATTGCCCCTTTAACCTGATATGTTATTGAAGAAAGTGTAGAGCCTTGACATACTTGAGCTAGATTAGAACCCCCTCCTGAAGTTAAATCTAAAACCTGAACTTGAGGAACATATACAACTCTAGAATATTTATCTGCTGGACAATCACTAGCTGGATCAAAAGTTTCGGCAAAAATTGTTGCTATTCCAAAAAACCCTGGCTTCCATTGAACAGTTAAAGTTTCATCTGCATTATCATTTAAAACATAATGTCCATCACTATCTGTAGTAGGTGAATCAACATAACTAGCTCCAATTAATGCGTTAGGATTATCAATAAACCAGTCTATTTCAAGACTAGAAGGCATACGTGTTGCTGTAAATATTGAAGACCTTCCTGCGGCAGGAACTACACATAAAGGTTCATCTGTTATTGTTATTGATTGAATGGGACTATCAGATTCAGTAATAACTACTTGCCTTCCCGCATTCCATACGGTAGGAGTCCCAGCACAAGAAATAGCTCTAGATTGAACATAAAATGTTCCTGAAAATCCTACGTTCCAAGTCATAACACCTGAATTAGTGTTTATCAATCCTGGAGTTGCAACACTTGAACTTGCAGAGGGTAGAATATTATCAATTCTAAATTCAACCGAAGCATAATTATTAGTGTCTGTACCCGTAGTAGATGAAAAATATTGAGTCGTACCATTATTGTCTAACCAATCTTGGGTTAATTCACAATCAGGTTCAGGCCCAATATAGAGGCATCCATCCCAAATGTATAATGCTTCGGGAGCTGCAAGTGGAGTGGCGGCACTAAGAGGAGTTGTTTGAGGAACAACATCTATGTGAGTTTCTAAATAATCAGACAAAACACCTGTGCAAGTATTAGCTCTTACTTTAATAGTTAAAGATCCAGTAAAAGAAGGAGATAAAGAATAAATAGCACTTCTGGTATCTGCTGAAACTGTAGGATCAGCAGTCATTACACCTGCAGGTTCAAACCACCATTCAAAATTTAAACTTGCGGGTTCCCATGATCCATAACAGACAAAAAATGTTTCTGTTACTGCTGATGATAAATTGTCTTGACAAATAGTGTTATTATACCATTTCCCACCATTTTGGACTACAACATTTTCTCGATTATTTATTTTTTTATAAACATAAGAAGGTAAACGCACCTGTCTTTCTTCTAATATAGTATATGTTAAATTTTTAACTGTACAATTATCTAATGTAGATGAAGTAACTATGGAAAATGTATTCGCGGGAGCCCAATCAGGCATATCTGGCGTTCCAGTAATTTTAATTTGCGCCCCTTCTACTTTATATGATGCAGATGCTAATCCAGGTATTGCTGTAACAGTACCAGTTCCAACAGTCGCAACAACTAAATCAGGGTCTAGTCCTTCTATAATAATGAATTCTGCTGCTCCTCCCCACTGAAAATTAATTTGATCTATAGGAAGACCATTACATATTGTTTGCGTTGCTAAAGGTCCTACATTTTGAACTAAAGTATGTTCTGGAGTTACTGTAATTATAGCCACATCAGAATACGTTTGACAAGTTGCGGCACTACTAACTGGAGCAGCTGCAGGTCCAGTACCTGAAACCAAAACTTTCATTTTTAAAATTGAGTTTGTACTATTTCCCCATACAGCTATTGAAGGTGGTGTTCCTGTTGAAGCGGCTAAATTATATGTTCCAGTTACTTTTTGAGTAAGAGATATAATATTTGCACTAGTATCATAACTAACATTCACTGTTCCGTCAGTGGCACCAATTAAATCAGTTAATCCTTGACCTATTGAATCAACATTAGTTCCACTAGCAGCTGAGGTTGTATAAGTATAAGTGCTGTTATTAATTGAAATTGTATATGTAACCCCATTAGTCTGAGCGACTGCAGGCACCCTATCTATTAAGTTAATAGAAGCTTTTTCTGAAAGCTTTGGGACTGGAGCTCCTATGTAGCTTATAACAACCCTATAATAGGTTTCAGGAGCAGTTGCACCTGCGCTTGCACCAGGTAATGCTGCAGCAGTTTGACCAGCGATATTTGACCAACTAATATTATCATTTGATTTTTGCCACTGATAAGATGTGGTAGCGGAAATTGGAGAAGCCCCATTTAATGTAAGTGCAGCTGGAGTATCATCTGAACATATAGTCTGATCTGTAAGTACTGCTCCATTGTTTAGCTCAGGAAGTATTTCAAATTTAATACTTGGAGTAAATGCTTCACAAGTTGATGTAGTTGATGATGAAGCATCAAAAAGTATACTTATTACATGTCTTCTATAATAAGTTGTAGCTATTAATGCTGGAGGATTATACACTAGATTAGTGGCTCCTCCAATATTAGTCCAGGTCCCGTTGTCAGGTGACTGCTTCCATTGATAAGTTAATACACCTGGAGCAGCAGATGTAGGGTCCTCTTGCCCTCCCCCTCCTGCTGTAGGAGAGCTAACAAGTGTTGGCGGAGAATTACCGTAACAATAATTACCTGCTAGGCTTGGATCTATACTTCCTGGATTAATATCATTAACAGTTACTTTATGAATATCACTTGACTCCACACAAGCAGCAGATCCAGCTGCAAAAACTAGCCTCTTATAATAAGTAGTTGAATTAATAACGTCTGCAGGAGCTAAAATATAATTTTGACCTGTCTCTCCAGTAATATTGGTAAAAGCAACGCCATCGGAGGAATCCTGCCACTGATAGGTTATCAATGGACCTACAGCTCCACCAGTAACTATCATATTAGTTGGTTTTATTCCAGTACAAATCACTTCATTACCAGGGGTAATTGTTCCTCCTAATCCTGAAATAGGTGCAGCAACAAAAACCTCAACCACATTACTGTATCTAAAACATTGCTGACCATTTAAAGTACTAATTGCTTTTCTCTTAAAAAATGTAGTTTCAGTCAATGAACCTGGAGGATATGACTCAATATTAGTTGATATTATAGACTCCCAATTTAATGTATCAGTAGATGTAAACCATTCGTAGCTTCTAGCTCCTGCAACAGTCGAAGAAACAGTTTCAGTTAATGGTACTGGTGTGTCTCCTTCACAAATAGTCATTTTTGTAGTTGGGCTTATGGTACCTGCTATAGTTACAGTGTTTTTAACCATTGTAAGTGCGCTATAAACGCTACATCCTCCAGGAGTAGTAAAAGTAACACTAACAGT
>Ga0114997_10000332_pt1 | contig 38055 bp, 38 predicted proteins | sample ArcticOcean_MG_C_2_FD_87045 | JGI IMG/M metagenome (GOLD analysis project Ga0114997, IMG submission 87045) | Marine microbial communities from western Arctic Ocean - ArcticOcean_MG_CB4_136 | ecosystem: Environmental > Aquatic > Marine > Oceanic | place: Arctic Ocean: Canada Basin | collected... | reverse complement strand
TATTAAGTAAAGTTCCTTTTTTATTCTGTAAAAAATTTTTTATTAAAAAATTTGAGTTATCTGATGAGTCCGATTCTACAAAAATTATAAAATAATCTTTAAACGATTTTGTTATTTTATCTAAAGTTCTGAATAGACTTTTGATATTCGATGATTCATTTTTTACTGGGATACAAAAAACAGCTGTTTTATCAATCATTAAGAATCTTTTTGATTTTATTATCTTTTATTTCATAAACTACATCACATTCCTTAAGGTTTCTCATTTCATGAGATACTAAAATAACAGTATGTTTATTCTTTAGTTCACCAATATTTTGAATTATTTTTTTTTCGTTTTCATAATCAAGTGCATTCGTTGCTTCATCAAAAATAAGTATATCTTTTGCATTATAAATTGCCCTTGCTATTGCTATTCTTTGTCTTTGTCCTGAAGAAATTCTTCTGCTATGTGATCCAACTCTATAATTTAATCCCCCTTCTAAGCCATCAATAAATTTGTCAACTAGAGCAAATTTTATTGCATATTCTAATCTTTTATTTTCTAGTTTTACACCTGGATAAAATAAAATATTATTTTTTATAGTATCTTCTATCAAGAAGGTATCTTGAGATATAAAAGTTATTATATCTTGGTACTTTTTTATATTTCCATGACTAGTAATAATTTTTTCATCTAAGTAAAAATCACCTTTATCTTGTTTTATAAGTTGGGTTATCAAATTTAATAATGTGCTTTTTCCAGATCCACTTTCACCACAAATTCCAATTATTTCTCCTTTATTTATATTTAGATCAATATTTCTAAATAAACTTTTATTTTGATTATAAGAGAATGATATATTTTTGAATGTTAAATTTTTTTTAAAATCAATTGCTTGATTATTTTTTGACTCAATTGATCTTTTATTTTCCATGTTAAATACTTCATTAACTACTCTTAAAGAATTTATTGCATAATTAATTCTCTGATATTGAATTAAAATTTTATTGTAAGACGGTATTGTTCGGTAGGCAATCACAAAATAAAATGCTAAGTTTGATATAATTATATCTTTTTGTACTCCTAGTTTTTCAAAATAAATTATAAACACTAACAAAACTGCTAATCCAATAACCTCTAATATGGCTTTTGGCATAAGTGTATAAGTAGAATTTTGTGAGTCTATAAAGGCTTGTTTTTTTTCTTCAATAAAAACTTTTTCTGCTAAATCATTTCCATTTTTAGATAAAAAAACATCTCTTATCCCAATAAAAATTCTTTGGGTTAAGGTCACAAGATTTTCTGCAATTTCAACACGTAAATAAGAAAAATATTTAACTTTTTTATTTATTGATTTCAAAACAATGCTCGCAAGCAGTAATATTGGAATAATAATAACTAATCCTTTATAATGTCCTGTAATAATTATTAAAAAAAGCACTGCTGATATAATTAAAACCTCGCTAATAAGAATGATAATAGAATCTAAGTAATTAGTGGTCAAATTCTTTGATTCTTCATTAATTACTGTTGCAAGTTTTCCTTGTTTATTTTTAGAAAAAAATAAAAAATCTTGTTTAAAATATTTCAATAAAATTTTTTTTGAAAGTTCTGCTTTAAAATAATTTACAAAGTTATTTTTAAACTTATTTATCCATATTAAAGATAGATTTTTTAAGATAAAAATCCCTAAAAAGATTACACAAAAAATTTCAATTAAATTATTTTTAAATTTTAAAAAATAATTTGCATATCCGTCTAGAAAGGTAATGGAAGATAAACTTTCAGGATTAAAAATCACTGTGATAAATGGTATTACAGATGCAATTCCAATTACCTCTAATAAAGACTGGATAATAAAAAAAAAAATCAATAAATTGAATCTAAATTTATCTTTTTTACTGAAAAAATTCCAAAGAATTTTAAAATTTTTCATAAATAATATGAGATTAGTTATTTAAATCTTTTTTTGTAAATCTAATAAATTCATCATTTTTTTTATTTAAATAAATTTCCTCAATCCATTGATAAGTTTTTTTTATTCCATCTTTTAAAGAATATTTATAATTCCAATTTAATTTTTCTTTAATAAGATCATTATTGCTTGATCTTCCTTTTACACCTTGCGGCTTATCTAACTGGTAGTTTCTTTTAAAGCTTTTGCTTGAAAGCTCTTCTGCAATTGATAAAAGTTGATTTATTGTAACTTTTTCCTCACTGCCAATATTAATTGGATCAGAGAAATCTGAGTAAAAAAGCTTTAAAACAGCATCTACACAATCATCGATATATAAAAAGCTCCGCGTCTGTGTTCCGTCTCCCCAGATGTCAATTATTTCTTTATTGTTAATTTTACCTTCAATAACTTTTCTACAGATTGCAGCTGGTGCCTTTTCCCTTCCACCATCAAATGTTCCAAGTGGTCCATAAATATTATGAAATCTTGCAACTCTAGTTTCTAGACCATAATCTTCAGTAAAATGTCTACACATTCTTTCACTAAATAATTTTTCCCACCCATATCCATCTTCTGGCATTGCTGGATAAGCATCTTTTTCTCTCAATCCTTCAATATTTGCATCTGTCTGGAGATCTTTATTATAAGCACATGCACTGGATGAAAAAAAATATCTTTGTATGGAATTATCTTTGCATGATCTAAGTAAATTTGTATTAATTAGAACTGATAACATGCAATCTGCTTTATTATTTTCAATAAAACCAATACCACCCATATTGCAGGCTAGATTAATTACATAATCTACACCTTTTGTCATTCTGAAACAATTTTCATAATCCTGCATATTTAAGGAGTAATTTTCAACTTTTTCAAATTTTTGAAACCACAAATCAAGAGGTTTTAAATCGACAGCTCTTACATCGTTATTTTGATCAAGTAGTCTTTTAATCAAGTGACCACCTATAAAGCCACCACCACCAACAATTAAGAATTTTTTCATAATCAATAAAATAACTAATTTTTTTCAAATGTATATATAAATTGATTGTTATAAATTTGATAAATAGATATCACTCAAAGCAGGATACTGCTAACTAACATGATATTAATTTGTGCAAATAATTAAGATTTGATCATAATAACATTTAAATAATCAATGATTTTGCAATTTAACTATATATATCTAAAATAAAATTAATATTTGCTAGACAATTAAAAATCAGAGAAAGAATCTAGATAACTTTTTTAAAAAAATTGACAGTATTATTGACAGATTTGATGACTATTATATTTGTTGAATCTGACTCTTCAGATGGATCATACGGCATACTAAATAAATATCTTGAGAATAAAAAAAAGGCAAATTACCAATACAAAAAAATTAAATTTAATTAATTTAGCTTTATTTACTATAACTCAAGAATTTAGAAATAGAAACAAACTTGGCTTTTTTAGGTATTTCATGTTTATATTTTTTTATTATTTCGTTCTTAATATTCCAAGGCATAATAAGAAGAATATCAAAATCAAATTCTTTGATTTTTTTTGGATCTAGAATTGGTATATGAGTGCCAGGAAGATATTTTCCAATTTTCAATTTTGATTGGTCAAAGATACATTCAATAAAATTTGAATTGGTTTTAATAAAATTTGAATTGGTTTTAATAAAATTTAAAAAAGTATTTCCTTTTGCAGCTGCACCATATGCAAATACTTTTTTACTTTTATTTTTTTTTAAAAATTCAATAAATTTTTTTTTACTTTGATCTGTTTTAAATTGAAATTTCTTATAATAATTAAGTGTACCTATTTTATTGATCTTCTCATTTTTTTGCACTTTAATAAAATTCTTAATATCAAATTCTGATCTGATCTTTTTATTCTTTGGGGCAACATAAAGCCTCAAACTGCCTCCATGTGTTTCTAATTTTTCTACATCGATTATTTTTAAATTATGATGTGTTAAAACGTTATTAATACTTAACAAAGAATAGTAAAAATAATGTTCGTGATAAATTGTATCAAATTGATTTTTTTCAATTAAGTTTTTTAAATATTGAAACTCTAATGTAGCAATCGATTGATATTTATTTATTAATAAAGATAAGCCTTGAACAAAATTATTAAGATCTGGAATATGTGCAATAACATTATTGGCAACAATTAAATCAATTTTGTCTAGCTTCTTTGCTAATTTCTTCGCTAAGCTCAAAGAAAAAAAATCATTTATGACCTTTATGCCTTTTTTTTTAGCTACGCGCGATGTGAATAATGTAGGCTCTATTCCTAAGTTTGGGATTTTTGCTTTGTTAAAAAAATCTAATAAATAACCATCATTAGAGGCTATCTCAAGAACAAAAGAAGTTTTATTTAATTTTAGTTTTTTAGTTATTTTATCAAAATATTTCTTACAGTGGTCAATCCATGTTTTTGATGTTGAGCTTAGATATGAATAGTCTTTTTGGAAAACAATTTTATTAGGTAGCTTTTTACTTGTTTGAACTAATTTGCATTTATTGCAAAAATAAAGTTGTAGTGGATAAGATTTTTCATATTTAATTCTTTTTTTATCATTTATATATCCGTTTGCTAGGGGTGATAATCCCAAATCAAGAACTTTATGTTTCAGATGATTTTGACAAAAACTACATTTTGTCATTGATCATTTTAGTATTTTTATCTTTAATTGATATATGCTTGGCTTTAACAGGCCATTTTATATTTAATTTTTTATCTATTGGGTTCAAAGATCTTTCATTTTTTTTTGAATAAGTATTAGAATGCAAATATAGTATTTTTGTATTTTTTTCCAGTGTTTGATAACCATGAGCAAATCCCATTGGTATAACTAATATTTTTCCATTTTTTTCTGTCAATTTATTTGTGAAACATTTTAGGAAATTTTTAGAATCCTTTCTTATATCAACAAGAACATCAAAAATACTCCCTTTTATGCAAATAATAATTTTTTGCTCTTTATGTTTATTAATTTGATAATGTAGGCCTCTAATTGTACCTTTTTTTTTATTATTTGAAATATTTACTTGTTTTATAATATGCTTGAAATTACTCTTTTGGAAATCTTTATAATCAAAAACTTTAAAAAAATAACCTCGATTATCTAAAATTTTTTTTTTTTGGTAAAATCCAAATAAATTTTTTAAAGTTAAAAATTTATTCATTTTTTCCAAATAAGTTGGCTAGAAAGCTTTCTATTTTTAATTAAAACTCCCAAATAATTTAATCTTATAAGATCAGCCTTTTTATGTTTTGATTTTACAATTATTTGAACACTTTTTTTTAATTTCAAAATAGTTTGTTTTAAATGTCTTGGTTTAAAACCCTTAAAATTATCATTTAATTTATTGAAATTTACTTTGTAGGATCTTTTGTCATCCGGTAGTTTATCATTTAATAAAATTTTAACTTTATTTCCTAGAACTTCTTTTACCTTTTCTGCTATTTCTTTTACGCTATAATTATTTTCATTTGAACCAGCATTCATTAATAAAAAGCTCTTACTTTTTCTTTTAATTGACCAATTTATAATCTGACACATATCCTCAACATCGATTAATGGTCTTAATGGCTTGCCATTACTTTTAATTATAATTTTATTTTCTTTTACAGCAGAATAAACAAAGTCATTCAATACCAAGTCTAATCTTAGTCTTGGTGAGTCACCACAAGCAGTTGCGAAACGCAGAATTATAATTTCAATACCTTTGTTTTTATTTTTGCTTAAATATTTTTCAAATTTTACTTTAGATTTTGCATATGCTGTTAAGGGATTAATTTTTGAATTTTCTGTTTTTGCTGTTTTTCCACCAAAACCATATGAGCTACAGCTGGATGCAAAAATAAACTTTCTTACTTTATTCTTAAGCGCATAATTAAATAGTTTAACGCTTGCCTTATAATTAATATCATTAGTTACTGTTTCAAATTTTTTGCCAATAGGGTCATTTGACAGACCACATAAGTGAACAATTGTATCTACATCTTTTAGATGAGTGCTATTTATATTACGTATATCTTCAAAATATTGTTTTTTTATTTTTTTTTCAGGTTTAATATTTTTGGTTAAGTTTTTTTTGAAAAATCCACTATCAAAACCAATGATATTAAAGTTCTTATTATTATTTTTTAAATATTGGGTTAAAAAACTACCAATATAACCGATATTGCCAGTAACAAATATATTCATAAATTTTAAATTTAAAACAGAGCACTCTTTATATTAATAAAATTAATTGTTAAAGATAATTTAATTAAATTAACTATTATATATATTTTCGATTTCGTGGAAAAGTGATGTCTCAATTTTACTAAGTCAATTAATGCTTGTGCTATCGGAAAAAATATTTCAACAAAATGTAAATAAAAAAATTTTGATCTTTGTAACTTAATAGCATTTTTTTTTACACTTAATCCAGAACCAAATTTAATTCTAGTTTTATTGTTAAAGTTAAAACTTCCTAAATTTATAATTAAAAGATTAAATACCCAATCTTTGGCAAGATAATTGTCTGATTTAAAAAAATCTATAAATTTAATAATTTTTTTTTTAACAAATAGGCCATACACAATTGAGTGTGAATACCACTTCATTTTAAAAAAATTTAAAGTGTTTTGATGTGATGTCTGTTTTAGAGATAAATATTGTTTATCATTTTTTTCTTTATTGTTAAAAACTGCAATTCCTGAACTACCTATATAATCTTTGTTTTTAACTAAATAGTCTAAATTTTCTTTAATAAAATTAGAAGATCTCCAATCGTCTGCAGACTGAAACATAAAAAAATCTCCTTTAGCTTTTTTAAGTACATTATAAAAGTTTTTTCCCTGTCCTAAATTTTTAGAAAATTTAAAAATCTTTATCCTCTTATCTTTTTTTCTATAAGCTTCACATATTTTGATTGTATTATCAGTTGAACAGTTGTCTGAAATTATTACTTCTAAATTGTTGTAAGTTTGTTTTAATATATTCTCTAAACATTTTGCAATATTTTTTTCTTCATTAAAAATTGGTACTCCAATTGAAACCAGTGGTTTATTTATCATTTATTTTAAATAACTCTCTAATACTAATCAATCTATTACTATCTAAATTTAACAACTCATAATCTTTAATTTTTTTTATCAATTTTTCTTTAAAATTTTTTTTATTATTCAAAATTATTTCTCTAAATTTAAAATCAACATAATTCGATAAATTTTTAATAATTAAGTTATCAAATTGTTTTGAATATTTAGCGTTAACAAAAAAAGCATTATTACAAAATGAATTAGATCCTAAAAAAATAAATCCTTTTTTCTTCATTAACTCTATAAAGGCTTTTAACGACGCACCAAAATATAATTTTGAATATTTTTCCCTATTGAAATTTTCGGTATTTGGAATTGTAAGAGAGTACTCTGATCCAAATAGAGGATTGTATTCACAAACAACTAATGAAGCATTTGTAAGATTTATTTTTTCTAAGACCCAATAATCTAAACCATCTATATCCAATGAAAGAAAATCAAAATTATCCACAAAATCATGTTTTTCTAAAATTAAATTTATATTTTCTGGAGAAACCTTACTATTTTCTATGTATATTTGATTTTGCCAATAAAAATTTCTTTTTTTTATAAAATTTATTTCATTGGATAAATCAATTAACAATCCAGTGCATGGTTTCGTTTCAGCAATATATCTAGTATTTGCTTCCTCATAATCGCCAGTACCTATTTCAACAAATTTAATATCTTTTTTTTTATTAATTCTATTTAATATATAGTCAATTATTCCATCCTCGCCTGATTGAGAAAATATTTTTATTTCTACATCTGATAAATATTCTATATTTGAATAATTTTTTTTAGATACTGCTAGATAACCAAAGCCAATTAATGCTCTATTATGTTTAATTATACTGGATAATCTATATTTTAAATATCTAAAAAAATGCATATAGTGAAAAAACTATTTTATCTTTACGGTAGCAAATCCAAAACCTCCTCTGCCTGTCCCCTTACCTGAATAAAAAACATAATGTTTAGACATATGTTTGTAAAAAATTGGGTAGCAATTAGATTTGTAGTCCCAATCACTTTTGTTATTTGATGTTCTTGGAATATTTTTTTTATCTAGTCTTTTCCAATTAGCTCCACTTCTAGAATATGCAAAACCAATTTTAAATTTTTTATTATCCTTGTTAATCGCACCTCTATAACTGTACCACATATAATAATTACCATTTATTTTTATAACTTCAGGTGCTGAAACTACCTCTGTTGAATATTTCTGCTTTATCAGTGGTTTTTTATAATAACGCCAGTTATATAGGTCTTCAGATTCCCCACCAAAAATTGTATAAATCATTTCATAATCATGTTTTGCCTTAATCCACTTTATTATTCGGCAGTAAAAAAGTTTAAATTTTTTCTTTTCTTTCAATATAAGACTTGCAGAAACCCCCAGTGGATTTGAGATATCCTTATGTATTACAGGTCCAGCTGATACTTTTTTAAATTTAGTGAGTTTTTTGTCAGTTAATAAATATCCAATTCCCATATCAATGGTCATTTTGTATCTTGATCGTTTCCAACCAGAATATTGAACCAGATATTTATTTTTATAGGGAAGGATTTGAGTAAAAACTACCCCATCAGAGTCAAATGCACCATTTTTTCCAGCTTTAACTAAAAGTTTTTTATTAACCTTTTTTATTATTGTTGGATCATTTATATCTACATCAATAAATGTTGGACTTGGAGTGTCATCTTTAAGTCTTGATGCAAAGAATATTCTTAATGTTGAGTCATTAATTTTAAACGGCAGAGGTCTAACATTATGGGAAATAAATGGAGAATTTTTTGATTTTCCAGTTTTGTGAATAAAAGTCGGTTTAGAAAAAATAAATTTTTTCATTAAATAATATCTCTATTAATAATTTTTATTTCATCAGCTTTTTTTTTAACAACTGAATTATCTTTTAAAGATTTATCAATTAATGTATTTGCACCAATTACACAGTATGAACCTATTTTAATACTGTCAGATATAGTACTGTTTACACCTAAAAAAGTATTATTACCAATTTCACAATTTCCTGACACGACAACATGGGATGAAATAAAAACATTTTCTCCAATTTTTGAATGATGTCCAATATGGTTTCCTGACCATAAAAAAGTATTATTTCCAATTATCACAAATGGTTGAATAACATTGTTTTCTAAAATAAAACAATTTTCGCCAATTTGGTTGTTTAAAATGGTTGCCTTATCACTTATGTAAGACGCAAACTTAAATTTTTTTTTTTTTAATTGATTGTACCTCAGCTCTCTAATTTTATTATGTTTTTTATAACCTATGGAATTAAAGATAAATACTTCATTGGGGTTAAAAAATTTATCTAATTCTTCCAAAATATAAATATTTTTGTCGTTTTTTTTTTTTTTATTAAAAACATCAATAGACTCAGCAAAACCAATAATTTCATAATTTGTATAATTGTTGAAATAGTGTTCTGCAATATCTGAATAAAGTGAAGTGCCAATTATAATTAATTTTTTTTTTGACATATTTTAATATTATTAACAAAATTATATATATTATTCATAAAAAATAACAAAGAAATATAATTAGTTACAAATTAAGGTATTAAATTGTAAATTTTGTGGCAGATATACAAAAAAATTTAGATTAGATTTTTATAAAGATGAGTGAACTTTAAATAATAAATTAAAAAATTAATTATTTGGACACCTGTAATGAAAAAAAGTTGAAGGTTAATCACAATCTAAGCTCAAAATTAGGCTCAAAAAAAAGGAATCATAATTCAATAGGTAACACGAAAGGTAAAATTAAAAATCTATAAGAAACAAGATTAAACATGGATAAACATTAATTATTCACAAATCTCTGTTGCATAAATCATCACATAAACTACAATTTTCAATTCAATTAAGGTTTTGTCAAATAAATTATAAAAAAAAAAATTTTAAAAGGTCCATCATAAAGTATTAGATGAAGAAATAACAAAAAAAATATTGTCAAAATCTACTATATAGTTAAAAGATAGTAATTTTAATTTAAAAAATTTTTATATGAAAAAAAAAAATCATCTACAAGCTTATGATCAAAACGTAAAAAAAAAAATTAAGGCGTTTGACAATAAAAAAATCCATCAACTTTCGAAAAAATGGATGATAGAAGGCATGAGCCATGATTATAACTATTTTTTTAGTTGGTTTGGTGTACCAATAATACAATATCCAAATGATATAATTGCAATTCAGGAAATAATTTGGAATGTTAAACCTGAAATCATAATTGAAACGGGTGTTGCTCATGGGGGGTCCTTATTATTTTACTCGAGTATGCTTAATTTAGTTCATCAAAAAAATAAGAAAGATTTTAAAATTTATGGAGTTGAAATTGATTTTAGAAAACATAATCAAAAAAGATTTTATAATAATCATTTTAGTAAAAATGTGGAAATAGTAAATGGGTCCTCAATAGACATAAAAGTTATAAATTACTTAAAAAAAGAAATTAAAAATAAGAAAGTTATGGTTATCTTAGATTCTAATCATGAACATGATCATGTACTTAAAGAATTAAACTTGTATTCAAAATTTGTTAAAAAAGGATCTTATTGTTTGGTGTTAGATACAGCTGTAGAAGATTTACCAAATAAATATTTCGTAAACAAAAAATGGGGAAAGGGAAACAATCCCAAAACGGCTGTTAAAGAATTTATAAAAGAAAATAAAAATTTTGTAATAGATGATATACATAAAAAATTACAAATTTCTTGCGCACCTGAGGGTTTTTTAAGGAAAATAAAATAAAGCAATAAATATATTTTTTTTACAAACTACTTAAATATTTAATTTTTTTAATATTTGGTATAAAGGATTTTCCATGAGGTGGCATAGAACAATATATTTTTTTTCTAAATAATGAGGCTACAAGCATAGCCATACTTCCTGCACCTACAATTATTTCATTTTTTGCTATATCTTGTAATAAAGTATTATTCTCTGAAATACTAATCATCTTATGTTTTGATAGTTGTTGATATTTTTTTTTAGTTTCTGACGGATGTGGTCTTATAGTAATTTTTACATTTTCATTAGTAATTTTTTCTAAATTTTTAATTAAATAATTAATTGATTCTAGCTCAGAATATTTAACATTTTTTTTTCTTTTTGGGTCACAAATATATAAAATTGAATTTTTTTTAAAAATATTTTTTAATTTGATGTTTTTAAAACTATCTAAATAATAATTTCTTTTTACAATAATTTTTTTTTTAGGAAATTCAGTATTTGCAATAAGTTTTGCATGTTTATCAGTAACCCAGAATATATCAGGTAAAACCAATTTACCTTTCATTATATGTCTCATTTTGTAGTTAACCCAATGGTCTAAAAATACAATTGATTTAATTTTTTTTCCTTTAGCAATTTTGATTGCTCTTAATTCAAAATTTAATTTAAAACTACTTGCACAAATTAATTTATCAACTCTAGAAATAAATTTATTTAAATTATTCTCTAAAACTATTTTATTAATCTTTTTATTAAATATTTTTTTTGCAGGACCTTTAAGAAAATATAAATAATTTGAATTACTTTTGGTCAAAATATAACTTGATAATAATTCTGCACCACCCGCATCATTAGCCACTATACCTGTGGTAATTTTCGATTTCATAGTTAATTTTTTATTCTTTATATGGTCCTAGAGTTAATAAATGATTTACCACTCTTTCCTCTTTTTCCAATTAAATCTAATATTGACACATATGGAACAAAATTATTTTGGTTTTTTAAATTATAATTATTATTTTTATAGTCCATAAACCTTAAATTAATTCCATTTTTATTAAATTTTAGATAATCAATATAATTGTATGCACCATGACCAGTAACATACTCATTTGCGCCATATTTTTTGATAATGGATAGCAAGTAATCAGATTTGTCTAAATTTTTTTTATAATAACAGTCATCATTATTTAAGATAATAAATTTTTTATCCTTAAATTCGAAATAGTTACAAACCTCTTTGATTATATGAATATTAACCTCATAAATAAACTCATAATCCTTTATGTTACTCAATATATTTAATACATCATCACAATAAGGATAATGATCTCGATTATCATAAAAATATTTTATCATGATTGGAATATTATTTTGAAAATCTGAAACCTTAAATTTACTTATGATTTTTTTATAAGAGGCTTTACCAATATAACTATTAAACCAACTATAATTATCAAAAATATCCTCGTTAAGTAGTTTGACAAGTTTTGTTCGTCTAAAGTTCGTTTTTGTAGTCGCGCTAACATCAACCATAAAACAATGTATATCAACATTTATTATTTGCTCAAACACACCGATCCATGGTGCAAAACTAGGTTGTAAAATATTTATTTTTATAGGCATTTGGAGTTTGATAAAAAGTCATAATTACATTTATATTCAGATTTATAAAAAAAATTATCCATATTTATCTTCAATTTATTTTCCATTTCGGTAGAGTAAATATTTTTAACAAAATATTTTAAGATTTCACTTGTATTTAATTTTTTGTCTGCAAGTTCCCTCCCACCTAAACCATTTATAATAGTAGTATAATCTTCAACAAACCATCCTCTCTGTCTATAAATATTGTGCATGTAATAAAATTCTAGTACTTCTTTTTGATCAATTTTTAGATCAACCTTTTTTAAATCTAATAGTAAATTTTTATATTCATCAATAGTTTTTGGATTAATATTAAAATTATATTTGTTATGTGGATTGTTTTTTGAAGCATTAATTACAACTATATTTTTGTAAGCATATTCAGCTCCTATTGTTCCATAAACTGTTAAACAAAAATTAATTTTTTCATATATTAATTGATTATGAGAGGTATAGTTATTCAACAATTTAAATTTTTTATTCCTTTTAATAAAAGACTTTATAATTTCAAAATTTTTCGGGATAAAGTCTGGGTGTAGTTTAATATACCATTCATAATCAGTTATTTGTGAAATTTCTGAAAGGAAATTTAGCCATTCATACAAATCAGGAAACATATTTTTTCCATATGGATGAGGACTGTCAAAAAAACAATGTGCCGCTATTAAAATCTTAATTTTGTTACTTTTATTTAATACATTAATATTTTTATTAACTTTATTATAAGCTGATTTTGTTGAATATGGCATATCTACCCCAACTTCACCGGATAGCCTTCTTTCAATATTTGTTTTTGCTTTATTTAGACGTAGTTCTTTTTCATCAAGAGTGTTAAATTCTGTTTTAAAATAATTAAACTCTTTATGTGCAAATACTTCAGCTTTATCAAGCTTATATAGTTGATTCATACTAATTTGATAAACTAAAATTTTTCTTGAAATAGCAATTCTTAAAATAATTGATGATATATAGACTGTATGAGTTGCAACAACTGCGGTAATATTATTTTTATCAAAATAATTTTTCCAATAAAAAAATAAAGTTAAAGATTTTTTGAGAAAAAATTTAAATTTTTTGCAATTCAAATTAATTGTCTCTTTTTTAAACTCTTTTAAATATGAATCATAAATTAAGTCTCCTATCCATATGCCTTCAACATTTAAATCTACAAGTTCTTCCTTGGTTTTAATTTCTTTAATAATTCTATTAAAAAATTCTATGGTTATATTTTCAATATTTTTACTATTTGATGGTCTGATATGAGATACAACTCCAAATGATTCATAAATTTTAGATATTGGTTTATAAAAAATTTTTTTTACAAAATAATAAAATGTCATTATTTTACTAGTTGAAAGATCATTATCATAAGATATGAGTTTTGAATTTTGTTTTTTGCTCAAAAAATTAGAAAAATAACTTAAAGGTATAATTGATGAATAAAAAGAATTTAACTCAATAAGAATTTGTTTTTCTGAATTTATTTTTTTAAATCTTTTTTTACAAAAATATGAAAAATTTTTTATATTTGTATATTTAAAAAAAAACCCAAATAATTCTATTATAAAATTTAATTTGAAAAAAAAAAATCTTGGTATTGCGCCAATAATAAAATTTTTCATTTTATAAATTCATTTTTTAGAATTCCAAAATCTAACTGATCTATATATTTATTATTTAAGAATAGTGCCTTTTTTTTTCTTCCTTCTAATCTCATACCAAGTTTTTTGGCAAGTCTAATCATTTTCAAATTATTTGATGATGTTCCACAAGAAATTCTATTTAAATTTAATTTTTTGAATCCATGTTCAATAATTTTTTGTGAAGCATCAAAACCTAGGCCTTTTTCCCTAAAGTGTTTAGATCCAATTATTATAGAAAATTCTGCAGACCTATTAATAATTGAATATGAAGTAAGTGCTATATTCCCTACATGTTTATCTTTTTTACAAATTGCAAGTATTAAATTATTTTTTTGCTCTATAGCTTGTAGAATTTGTTTTGAATAATCTTTATTAGATTTGCTAAATTTACCATGTGAAGAATATTCAGTTGTTAGTTGATCTTGAAACCAAGAATGATATTTTTCATTTAAATCTTTTTTTTTTAAGTATCTTAAATAAAAATTATTTTTTAATACGTACATCATTTCAGTTCTTTCCAAACTTTTTCAAATGCATCACATATTTTATCAATTTTTTTTTTGTCTAAGTGATAGGAAAAAATTGAAAAACCAATAAAAGATTTTTCATGTAATTTTTCAGCTACTGGACAAATTCCTTTTTTATAAGTATTTTTTTTATTTTTATCAAATAATCTCCAGGGGTAACCAGCTGATCCAAATGCTATTTTATTTTCATAAGCTTTCATTCTATGCAAATTCATATAACCAGCTGCTAAGCCAGGTACTCCACGATTTTTCAACTTTTGTATTATTTGCTGTCTTTTGTAGTTCTTTAATAAATTATCAGATAACCTCAGGGGTATTACATAATGTGAAGGCTCAATATTTTTTTGAGTAAGTTCAGGTAATATTAAACCATTTAGTCCAGCGATTCTTTTGTGAATAACCTTAAAAATTTTTTTCCTGTATTTAACATATTTAGATAATTTTTTGAGTTGCTGAATCCCAAGTGCTGACTCTATTTCTCCTAACCGAAAATTATAACCAATAGTATTTGAAAGTATTTTTTTATTATTAGTACTTTGAACTACTTCACCATGATTTCTTATCAAGATTAATTTTTTATAAATCTTCTGGTCATTTGTAACAATAATTCCTCCCTCCCCAGTGTGGATATGTTTATGGTAGTTCAAACTAAACCCACCTACAGCTCCAAAGGTTCCTACATATTTTTTTTTGTATTTCGCACCTATAGATTGGGCACTATCAAAAATTAATCTTAAATTAAATTTAGATGCTAATTTTTTAAGTTCATCAATTTTTGATGGATATCCAAAAATATCTACAGCTAATATTGCTTTAGTTTTAGTGGTAATTTTGTTTTCAAGATCTTTTAATGATATATTGAAATCATTTTCATCAACGTCAACAAAAACAGGTATTGCATTACAGTGCAAGATAGCTGATGATGTTGCTGACATAGTCCAAGTTGGGACTAGTATTTCATCGCCAGGCTCAATATCTACTGCTGCAATAGCTGCAATTAATCCAGAAGTCCAAGAATTTACAGTAACTGAATATTTAACATTAAAATATTTAGACACCGCTTTTTCAAATTTCCTAACATATTCACCACCATAAAATTCTTTTGAATTTGCGGCTATAAATCCTGAGAGTTTTCCACTCAAAATTATTTTTTTTATTGATAGATATTCTTTAGGTCCATATGTGTTAAATAATTTATTTGTTTTTGCCATTTATTTTATGAATAACTTCGTGTACGTTAATTGAATATTGTAAATTTTTTTTAATTAATAAATTTATATTACTATTAAATATTTTTTTGTAAACATTCAACTGGTAATTTTTCATTTCATTTTTAATATATCTTGCTTTAGATCTTAAAATTTTAATTTTAAATTTATTATTGTCTAAGATTTCTAAATTATTTCCTTTTAATAATATTGATGTTTTGGATCTTCTATAGCTTCTTTTAAATTTAATAATCGCATTTTTGAAGTATAATTCAAAATTAAGATGATCTATTTTTTTTACAGAGTAAATATTGCCAAATAAAATCATACACAAATGGATGAAATGAGAACCATTAACTTTTTCATCTTTATAATAATTTATAAGTCCAAAAATTTTATGATTTTGTAGAATTTTTTTTATTTTGATCCAAGTGCTGTCAAAAGATCTTATATAGTTAACAAAAATTTTTATTTTTTTTCCTTTTGCACTTTTTAAAATTTTTTTTGCTTCATTTAAATTCATACAAAAAGGTTTTTCAATAATGATTAATTTTACATTTAAGTTTTTTATAATATATTTTAATATTTCATAATGTTTCTCTGAATTTGTTGCAACAGTAATAAAATCAATTTTTTTTTTAGAAGGAATTAATTTTGCATAGGCTGGAATTTTATATTTTTTATAAAACCTTTTTCTATTAATATGATTTGTATCAACAGAATAAAGTAATTGTAAATTTTTACATTTATCTATAGCAGATGAATGAGTAATTATTCTATCATCTACAACATAATCATAAAGTAAACCAATATTTCCAAGTCCAACTAAGATACCTTTTTTTACCATTTGAACTAACTATCACCTTTTCGAACTATATCTTTATTTATTAATAATAATTTTTTATTATTTTTTAAAAAATGAATAAGCTCTTCATATTTAAAATAAATATTATTTTTGTAATGAACTAATATTTTTTTAAGTAAGATAAGATCTTTTTTTTCATCTACAACAATATCAGCTTTAAAGTTTATTTTTTGTTTTATGCTGGGTCTAAGAAAGCCTTTCTTAAAATATTTTGATTTTCTTATGAAAAAAGTTACATGCTCTTTATTTAGTTTACTTTTATTCATTTTATATGAGAGCTTTAAAGCTTTTTTTGTATATATCTGTGTGTCCATACCCCCCAAGAATCCCTTAGTTGTAATGTAATCCACATTCGATTTTTTAAATTTTTTAATAATTTTTGAGATTATGTCACCACATACTATCGGACAATCAGCAGTTATGCTTATAATTTTATCTATATCAAATTTTTCAGCAGTATTTAATACTCTAGATAATACATTTGATTCTGAGCCTCTGTAATAAAAAATACCCATTTTTTTTGCAAATTTGCAGATTCTATTATTTTCTTTTTTTCTTGATGTTGCAATTATAATTTTTGGTAACTCCTTAACCTTTAACAATCTTTTAACCAGATAATAAAGAATAGGTTTTCCATTAATATTCTTCATAACTTTCCCTGGAAATCTAGTTGACCCCATTCTAGCTTCAATAATTATACCAATTTTTTCCATTTTCTAGGTTCAATTAAATTTAGATTATTACTTGAAATATCATGGGGAAATTTTTTGCTATTATCGCTTATAGCTTTTAAAAATTGACTAATATCAGACCTCGTATTCACTCCTATTACACAAGTTTTAAAAAACGTAAAATTATTAATAAAATTTATACAGGTTTGATATCTTTTAATTTTCTTTAGATTTATCCATTTGTCTAATTTTAGTAGAATTTCTCTATTATCATTTTTTCGTCTATCTTGATAATTCATCAGTAGCAAACCCTGTAGAAAGATTGATCTAACTTGTATTGTAATTCCACTATATTCTTTTAATAATTTTTTGTTAAGTATTCTTCTATCGAGAAGATTGAATGGCAACTGAACTATGTCTGGTTTAAATTTATTTTTTACAGTTTTAATTTCATTAGGATCATTTAGCGACATTCCAATTTTGTTAATTAAATTTTTTTTTTTAAAAATTTTTAACAATTTGATGATTTCTGATATGTTCTTATGTTTTAAATCTTCTATGTTGTGAAATGATAAAATATCATATTTTTTGATTTTCAATTCCATTAGAGACTCATCAAAATCTTTAATAAAATTTTTTATTACATTGTTTTTATATCTCTTCAAAGTAAATTTTGATGAAACTTTCCACTCTTTTAGGTTAATCTTAGATAGGTTTTTATAAACACCCTTATATTCCATTGAGGTATCTAATTTATTAAGTCCTTTTAATTTTGCAAAAGTAATTATTGATTTAATCTTATTTATAGAATTGGTTTTTTTATTTTTTATACCATATTTTCCTGAACCAAAGTTTGCTGTTCCAATTATAATATCGCCAATTTTCACTTATAAAAAATTTTTATTTTTTTAATTACAGTGTCCTGCTCAGCACTTTTCATTTGTGTGTACAGAGGAATGCTTAAACAAGAATTAAAGTATTTTAATGTGTTGGGAAAATCTTTCAATTTAAATTGAAATCTTTTCTTATAATAACTATGCATAAATATTGGGATGTAATGAACATTTGTTTCTATATTATTTCTTTTTAAATACTCATACAATTTATCTCTATGCGGTGTATTAATTACATAAAGATGATACGAACATAAAGTCTTAGCTCTTGGCTCCAATACATCTATATGGTAATTTCTAAAAAAATTATCATATTTTTTTGCTATAAAATTTCTCTTCTTTATGATTGAATCTATTCTACTTAGTTGACTTCTGCCTAAAGCACATTGAAAATCTGTGATTCTATAGTTAAAACCTAAATCTTTTTGATCATAATGCCACAATTTTTTCCTATTCTTTAATTTTACAATTCCATGTGATCTTAATTTTCGCACCTCAGAAATTATTTTTGGACTATTTGTGGTGATCGCTCCTCCTTCGCCGGTTGTTATAATTTTAATTGCATGAAAGCTAAAAACACATACATCACTATACGTACATGATCCTATTGGGTTATTTTGTATTTTCGATCCTAGGGCATGTGATGAATCTTCCAGTATTTTAAATTTGTACTTTTTTGATAAAAGATAAATTTCCTTCAAATCACAAGGGTAGCCAGCGAAGTGTACAACAATTATTAATTTGGGCATTTTATTAGTTCTTTTTGCCAAATTTAATTTTTCTTTTAATTTTTCAACACTAATATTTCTTGTCTTATAATCGATATCTACTAAATCAATTTTTCCACCACAAAATAACACTGCATTTGCAGTAGATACAAACGTATTTGTTGGTAACCAAACAGTGCTTTTACTATTTACACCTAATGATTTACAGGCTAAGTGAAGTGCACTTGTGGCTGAGTTTACTACTGATGAATATTTTGCTTTAGTAATTTTACTAATATCATCTTCAAAATATTGAACTTCTTTTCCTTGTGTAATAGTTTTTGTCTCTAAATTTTTACACACTGATCTGATATCTTTTTGATTAATATCAGGACAGCTATATGGAATCTTCATAAAATTTAGCTTTATTTAGATGATACCTGTTTTTTTATTTGGGATATATTCATAAATTGATTATTAGACCCAGAGTCATAAATAAAACCATCTTTTACAAGCTTGCCTTTTTCTTTTTTGTTATTTATTTTAAAATTTTTATTTTTATTTTTAATTTTAATTGCTGGAGTTATTACATAATAATTCTTGAATTCAATAGTTTGTCTATTGTCCTCATTTGAACATAACACTTCATGTAATTTTTCACCCGGTCTAATTCCAACAATCTTCATTTTATAATTAGGATCTATAGCTGTTGCAATATCAGTTACTCTTACAGAAGGAATTTTTGGAACAAAAATTTCTCCACCAAACATTCTCTCAAAACATCTTGCAGTAAATTTTACACTCTGATCTAGTGTAATCCAAAATCTAGTCATACGTTTATCTGTAATAGTAAAATAATTTTTTTTGTCTTTTTTTTGTTTTAAAAAAACTGGGATTACTGAACCTCTTGAAAACCCTACGTTACCATATCTTACCACTGAGAATGATACTTTTTGGCTACCAGCAAAATTATTAGCTGCAACAAAAAGTTTATCTGCAGCTAATTTTGTAGCTCCATATAAATTGGTGGGGTTGACCGCTTTATCTGTAGATAAAGCAATAATTTTGCTAACATTATTTTCTAGAGCACTATCAATTATATTTTGAGCACCCATAATATTTGTCTTGATTGCTTCCATGGGATTATACTCCAGTGCTGGGACCTGTTTTAATGCAGCAGCATGAATAATAAAATCAACTTTTTTCGTAGCAAACAAAAGTCTTTCTTTGTCTCTTACATCACCTAATAAATATCTTAAACTATTGCTTTGAAAGATTTGACTCATTAAATCCTGCTTATACTCATCTCTTGAAAAAATAAGAATTTTTTTAGGTTTGTGATTTTTTATTAAGTACTCAGTCATTTTTTGACCAAAGGACCCTGTGCCACCTGTTATCAATATAGTTTTATTATTAAACATTTTTTTTCAATTTTAAAAAGTTAATTATATAAGATGCTACTTTTTTTTGTTCATTTAGTTTTAATTCTACATAACTTGGTAGATTTATTCCTCTATAAAATAAATCATAACTTACCTTATTTTTTATTTTTTGACTTTTATAAAAACTCATTATTGACAAAGGCCAAAAAAAAACTCTTATATCTATGTTTTTAGATTTAAGATACTTAATCAATGAATTTCTTTTATTAATATTTAAGTCTTTTTTATTGAAGATTATAGTTGGCATCCAGTAACTATTTGTTGTTTCTTTATTTTCAATGTTCATACTGATGTCATAACCAAAAAATAATTTTTTGTAATTATCAAATATTTTTCTTTTCTGTTTTAAGATTTTTTTTAATCTTAGTAACTGAGCATACCCAAGAGCTGCCTGAATATTTGAAATCTTATACTTTAAACCAATGAATGAGGCTAAAAACTGCATCTTTTCCTTACCAGTTCTGCCATGATTATTTAAAGCTTTAATTTTTTCATAGAGAGCTTTATTTTTTGTTACTATCATCCCCCCCTCTCCTGTCGTCATAGTTTTAGCTCCATGAAATGAAAAGACTCCAATATCACCAAAAGTTCCCGCATATTTATTCTTTATTTTTGATCCTAATGCCTCAGCAGCATCTTCTATTAATTTTATATTCTTATCTTTACATATTTTTTTAATTTCATTTATATTGCATAGATTGCCATATAAATGAACCACAATTACAGCTTTTGTTTTTTTAGTAATATTTTTTTTTAAAGAAATTGGATCTATACACCAACTATCTTTTTCAACGTCTACTATTACTGGTTTGGCTCCAACACATTCTATACTGGAAGATACCGCAACCCAATTGATTTCTGGAATAATCACCTCATCACCATTTTTAATGCCCAAAGCCATGAGTGAAAGATGTAGTGCTCCAGTGCAAGATGATGTGGCCATAGCATATTTTGTTTTAATAAACATTTGAAATTTTTTTTCAAATAAATTTATATAGTCATAACATTTGTCTCCCCATCCACTTTTTGTCGCTTTTATTACATGTCTAATTTCAGTTTTTGTTATTGAGGGTTTGGAATAATAAATTTTCATATTTTGATTATTGAAGGTTTAGAGTAATAAATTTTTATGTTTTAGTTATTGAAAAATTACTTCCATATTTTCCAGGGTGCTTTATTTTTTAACCACATTTCTTCAAGTTTTATTTTATCTCTTAGTGTATCCATGGGTTGCCAAAAACCATTGTGCCTAAAAGCATTCAATTGATTTGCTTTAGCAATTTTTGGAAGAATATCTCCCTCTAGAGAGTTGGTATCATGTTTAATTAAGCTAATTAAGCTTGAGTTCATAATCATAAAGCCTCCATTAATAAACTCGTTAGTTGCTCTAAACGGTTTCTCTTTAAAATCTACAACATCATTATTTTTATTAATTTCTATATTACCAAATCTGCCTGGATTATTAACTGCCAAAATTGTAGATTTTTTTTTGCTTTTTATATGACTCATTAATTCTTGTTTTAAATTTGCGTCAGTCAAACCATCTCCATAAGTTAGGAAAAAATTTTCATTTTTTCCTAGGTATTTTCCTATTCTTTTGATTCTTCCTCCTGTAAGAGTATCCTGTCCAGTATCTACAAGTGTAATATTCCAATCTTCTGACTTTGAAGTTAGCGTTTTTATTTTTTCATTTTTTAAATTTATTACAAAATCACTATTATGAAATTTATAATTAAAAAAAAACTCTTTTATTAAATATCCTTTATAACCACAGCAAATAATAAAATCTTTTACACCATAACAAGAAAAGTATTTCATTATGTGCCAAATAATTGGTGAATTACCTATTTCAATTAATGGCTTGGGCTTTAAAATGCTTTCTTCTGAAATTCTAGTACCATAACCACCTGCTAATATGACTGCTTTCATAATAATATTTAAAAGTTAATATAATTTTATTTTGATATCATATTTTACAAAAAAAAAATAGGTACAAATCAAGCTTATTAAATCATATTATCAAAAATTAACTTTAAGAATTTCTTCTGAAAACATTTTTTATCAAATTAATTTTTTTCATTGGAATTTTTTTTCCATTTTCAAAATCTTTGACTTGTTCAAGAATTATTTGAAGATTTTTTAAATAAAAATCAATTTTTTTTTTATCATGTGCTGTTGAAAGATAGATTATATTGGAGGCTAAAATTCCTTTTTTTAAAAATTGATCAGTAATAAATGCTCTATACTTTAAAAAGTTCTCTGAAGGAATATAAAATTGCGGTATCGAAGCAACTCCACATACAATCATATTCAAGCCTAGAGTTTCACTCATTTTTTTCCATTCACTTTTTATATAATTTCCCATTTTCGAAATATACTGCCATGATTTTACTCTTTCCATTTCTTTTAGCGTTGCAAGCCCTGCAGTGGGTCCAGATCTATCTGACCAAAAAGTACTACTTATAAATGTATCTTTAATTGAAGACATTATTTTTTCCTTCCCAACTACAGCTGTTATTGGAAATCCATTTCCTAAGGCCTTACCAAATACTGCTAAATCAGGATTAATCTTATACTGTTTAAAAATTCCACCAAAAGTTTCTCTGAAGCCAGAGGTACATTCATCATATATCAATAAAATATTCTTTTTTTTAGCTAACTCTTTGACTTTTTGTAGAAATAGAATATTTGGTTTTTCAGACCTATAAACTTCCATTTTTATAATACCTATATCTGGGTTTTTATTTATTAACCTTATCAGGCTATCAAAATTGTTCATTTGAAATGCATGCACTGAATTTTTTAAAACATGTGGGATTCCATTTGATGGAATATTAGGTATTAATAAATTATCTAAATTTTTTTTGTTAGCTAAGTTTGATGAAAGATACCAATCATGCCACCCATGATAACCTGAGACTGCTATTTTATATCTAGATGATGGCAGATAAGACCTTGCTAATCTTACTGCTATCGCATTTGCTTCACCCCCAGTTCTTGCAAATCTAACTTTATCAGCCCATGTATTAATTTTAATCAATTTTTCAGCAAGATAAACTTCTTCAGGGCAGTTAAGCGAGGACATGTTTGATCTTTTAATATTTTTTATTACCTCTCGATCAATTTTTTTATTTGAGTATCCCAATATATTGGTTCCAACACCCATTAAATAAAAATCTAAATAAGTTATATCATTAATGTCTTTGATCTTAATTCCTTTAGCTTCCTTGTAGTAAGTGGGCCATAAATTTGGCAATAAATAATTTGGATTTTTTGAAATTAAATGATTACCTCCTGCTATTCTTTTTTTGGCCCTTAACCACAATTTATTACTTTTGGATGGTATCATTAAAAATTAGCCTAAATAATTCAAAAGTTGTTTATAAGAAAAAGTATAGTTATCAAAAAATTTAAATATCGTTTTTACTCTTTTTAAGTCAGAATAATTGTCAATTGATAATTTTTTATTATAACTGTTTTTAATTTTTATTATCAAAGATTTTTTTTTAAAACTATTATTCCTAGTTATATAACTTGTTACGTGCTCAAAGTCATATCGTTTTTTGGCTTCCATATAAGTTTTATTTAGTGTTTTAAAATCGAATACCTCTACATCTAAGCCATCTGGCAAACTAGTACCATCCCGACTGGATAAATAGGACACCTTATCTTTAATAAATTGCGTAATACAATGGTCTACTAAATTATGATCAATTAATGGGCAGTCTGACGTAATTCTAACAATAATTTTTGAATTATATTTTTTTGAACAGTCCCATATTCTTTTAAGAACATTATTTTCACTACCTTGAAAGAAATTAAAATTTTTTTTTTTTAAAAAATTTCTTAGTTTAATATTCTTTTTATTTTTTGGAATTGCAAATATAACATTATCAATTAGTTTTGATTTATTTAATCTTAAATCTAAAATTTCTATTAGGTTTTTAGTTCCAATTTTTTTAAATACTTTATTAGGAAAACGTTTAGAAGTACATCGTGCTTGAATAATACAGTTTATTGTCATAAAGTTTTTATAACATTTATTTGATCAAAAACTATAATTCTTTGAGATAATAGATATAAAAAATATAAATATTATAAATAAAATGAAAAGTGAATTTGTTGGGTTGATTACAGGTGGAAGATGGCATTTAGAAGCTTATCAAATATTAAAAAAAAATAAAAAAAAAATAATTGTTTTTGATGACAGTAAAAATTTTTATTTGAAAAAATTTCTTAAAAAAACTGATGCTATTTTTAAAATAGCAGAAATAAAAAAAATAAAAAAAAGTTTAAATAATAATATTTTTTTTTGGTCTCCAATCAATGACTATGGTTCATTAATTGCTGATAGATTTAACCACCCAACTTATAAAAATAAAATTAGAACACCAATTAATCTTAAAAAAATTAATAAAGAAATAATTAAAAAAAAATTACTTTTAAAAAGAATTAAAGTCCCAAAAAAAATTAAACCTGAAGAGTATGGTTTATTAAAAAAAATTGATGGTTCAGGGAGTAGAGAAATATATTTAACAAAAAAAAATAAAAAAAATTTTATTAAAGAAGAATATATTAAGGGTATTGAAATATCAGTAGAAACAATAAGCTATAATTATAATCATACGATAATTGCTACTAGCTTAAGAATTCTTGCTAATTATAAATCTGCAGAATGTATTCTATTGTTAGAGATGAAAAAAAATTATGATTCAATTCTTTATAAAAAAATAAAAAAGATACTAGATGCTTTAAACATAATTAATGGGGCATGTCATATTGAGTTAATTTTAAATGATAAAAATGAATTAATTCCAATTGATTGTAATTTAAGAGCCGGTGGATCTGCTATTTCATCAATATTTTTGAAAAAAGTGATTAAAATCAATTTATTAGAATTAGACTATTTATCACTTACCGGTGAAAGACCTCTTCGTATTGGTAAATTGAATGGTTATGGTGCAATATTTTACTACTCAAGCATTAATAAAAATATTAAAAAAAATAAATTAAGTAAAAACTGTTATCACGAGAATTTAAAAGGAAATGATACTAAAAATAAGAATAATGACTTAGGTAGAAAAAGCCTCATAATAATAGAGAATTCAAAAAAAGAAAAATTTTTTAAGGAATTTAAAAAATACATAAAAGAAGATAACTATAACTTAATTATCAAGAATTGGCAGCTTTTGAATAATCTCTTATTTTAGATCTTTAAACTTAATGGGTGTGTGAGTATCTAAATTTTTATTAACGCTTCTACCTAAAATATTTTTATACATTTTTGGCTGAATACCAATGTTTGGTCTAACAACTCTTGTATTTAATATTGTTAATTTTTCCCCCTTTTTTATTACTTTTGTTGAAAAAATGGATCTTCTGTAAATTCTATTTTTAATCTCATTTTTTGTTCTCAGAAAAGTATTCTTAACTTTAAAGTCTTTAATCATATCCAATTCTTTTCTTAGAATTTTAAGTTCATCTGGGGTTATAGAAAAAAAATCATCTACACTCTTTAAGTTTTTGTTTAATCGGACATGCTTTTCAAAAACTCTTGCACCTAAAAAATATGATGAAATTGCAATCTTATTATCAGTTGAGTGATCAGAAACCCCCATAGGCAAATTAAATTTTTTTTTCATAATTTCAATATTTTGAAGGTTTGAATTGCTAAAATTAGCAGGATACTCACTAATACAATGCAATAAACATATAGATTTAGTGCCATTTTTTTTTAAGATATTAATAGCCTCATTTATTTCACTGAGCTCAGCCATCCCTGTAGACATAATTATAGGCTTCTTTGTCTTGGCTATCTCTTTTAATAAAATTAAGTCAGTAACTTCAAATGATGATATTTTGTACATTGGACAATCTAAACTCTCTAAAAGTTTTAGCGACTTAATATCGAATGGTGTACTAAAACAGATAATTCCAATTTTTTTTGAATATGAAAAAATTTCTTTATGCCATTTTAGTGGTGTTTGAGCTTTTTTATAAAGGTCATATAATTTTAAATTTCTCCACTTTCCTTCTTTAATTTTAAAAATTTTTTTGTTTGAATTTAAAGTCATCGATTCTAAGTCAAAAGTTTGCAATTTAATTGCATCTGCCCCATTATTTTTTGATTGTGCAATTATTTTTTTTGCTATTGTTAATGATCCACTATGATTCCCAGAAAGCTCTGCAACAATAAAACTTTTGTCATTTTCTTTTTTAAAAATATTTTTTATTTTATTCACTGTAAAGAGATTCTAGATTTTGAAACATAAAATTTTTTTTTTTTTCATCTGTAATATTTATACTATATTTTTGAATTGCTTTATTAAAGTTATTAAAATTAAAACAAGGAAAATCAGAGCCCAAAATTAATCTTTTATCAAATTTTTTCATTAAAAATTTAAAATTTTCTTCAAGTGAAGTTTTTTGATAATGCATCATAGAATATGAAATATCTAAAAAGATATTCTCACTAAATCTAAAGATTTCATAATACTTTAATATCTCACTTCCACCACCATGCATAAGTATGATTTTTTGATTTTTGAATTTTTTAGAAATTTTAAAGATAAAATGAACTAAGTCTAAGTCATTTGGTTCCTTCTCCCAACTATTCAGTGTACACAATAAAATTTTAAGTTTGTATTTTTCATTGAGTTTGAAAATATTATCATAGAATTTCCAATTTTCAGTTATAGGTAAATTTAAGAATCTAGGATGGATCTTTAAAAATTTAAAACCAATTTTTTTTATTTTTTCAAGTTGTAATCTAAGGTCTTTCTTCCCTTTTAAACTTGCAATAGGTACTAAATTGTCAAATTTTAGGGTATTATCAAAAAATAATTTTAGATTTGTGTTTGGTTTGGACATGCATAATGCTCTGTAAATTTTATTTTTCTTCAGATTATTTGCCAAATCTTTAATTGAATTAAATTTATAGTCTTTTGGATAAACGCAACTATCAAATACTTTATTTTTTATTGACATATTTTTTCCTCCAATAATCTATTACTTTGATGTCTGATTTTTGAGTAACAGATCTTTTAAAACCTTTGATGTCTTTCAAAATTTCATACCTCAATTGAATACTTATTTGTGAGGCATTGTCAGTTGATTTATGCAAAGTATTTTTATCAAATAAAACTCCCTCACCATATTTAATAAATATTGGTTTTTCTTCATTTACTGTCAATGATTGTAGGCCCCAGTAAGGATGTTTTTTAATCTTATTTAAATTATTATTTTTATAGAATATTATATTCCCACCACTCTTATTAATAGGAAACCAAAAGATATATCCCTCTTTTTTGGGTGATAATATCCATTTATCAACATGAGATGGGCTCTTAAATTTTCTGTTAGCATTTAAATCAATTCTTACCTGTGGATATGTCCAATTTAAAAGAAGATCTGAAAACTGTTTTTTAATCATTTTAAAAATTAGATAGTTAATGTATCCGATCACTGGCATCATATTTAAAGCATCAAATAATGCAGGCCTTAATGATGTATTCTTCTTTAAAAATAAAATTAAACCATCAACTGATTTTATTTGACTAGAGACCTTCTTTTTAGAAAAAACTGTAATCTCTCTAGTGATTAGAGACATTAGTTGAGGTTTAATTTTGATAACTTTCATATTTTTTCAATAGTTTAGTTATTTTATTAATTCCATTTCCAACATTTGCAAATTTTAATTTAGCTTTAACATCATCAATATTTGTTCGCAACAAATTAGTGATATCACTCAAATTAACTCCATAAATATAATTTTTAGATTTTAAATACCTAACAAAAGTTTTTTCTTGTTCATTTTGTCCTAGCGCAATCACAATTTTTTTTAAATACAGAGCCTCTAAACAAGAAGTTCCTCCATTTGAAATTACTATTTGAGATTGGTGTATAATTTTTGCAATATTTTTTTTGTCGAAATGAATTTTAATTTTTTGTTTGTATCTTTTTTTTTCAAAGAAAATTTTGTCTTTGATATTTTTTGTTATTAGCTCTATATTTAATTTTACATCACTGTTTTTTATCAGCAAATTAACTACTTTCTGATTATATTTTTTTAAATCGTAAGATCCTAATATGATCACAACATTAATCCTGAGTTTTTTTCTCTGTCTAATAATTTTTGCGTATTTAAAAAATTCTTCTCTAATTATAGAATTAGATAGAGAAAAAGTTCTTTTTTTAATCGAATGATTATAAATTAAAATATTATTTTTTACTTTGGCATTTCCAAAATAATCTATAAAAATATTTTCTTTTTTAAACTTTTTAAGCTTCTCTAGCAAAGAGCTGCTTAAATTTGGAATATCTATAATAAAACAATTAGCTGTGTTGATTTTTTCTTTTTTAAAATTAATTTTATCATCAATTTTTAATAATTTAGTTTTAAAATTTTTGCTAATATTTTTTTTTATCTCTAAACATCTTAAATAGTTTCCATTTCCTAAAATTTTATTATAATTGGTTAAGATATAAACTATATACATGCTATATAAATATCATAAAAAAAATAATTATAGTTAAAAATTTGATTAATAAAGTAATTATATTAGCTGCTGGCAGAGGAACCAGAATGGGTCCAAAAGGAAAATTTATTCCCAAATGTCTTTTAAAGGTCCCCGGATCAAAAATTACTTTTTTAGAAAGACAAATTAAAATATTCAATCAGGTTGGAATAAAAGAAATAATTATTATTATAGGTCACCTATCTTCTACTATAAGAAAAAAAATTAACTCAAAGGTGAAATTTTTGTATTATCCAAACTATAAAAATACAAATAATTTACAAACACTTCTATTTTTTAAGGAAGAATTGAACAAGGGTCTTATATGTTTATTTTCAGATTTGGTTTATGAAAAAGAAATTATTCAAAAACTTTTAAAAAAAAGAGGTGATGTGGTTGCAGCGATTGATACAAGTAAAGTTTTACCAGGCACGATGAGAATTAAATTAAAAAAAAACAAATTAGAAGATATAGGCTCACAAATAAAATTATCAGATGGTGATGGAAATTTCATAGGTATTTGCAAGTTTAGTAAAAATGGTGCAATAAAATTAAAAAAAAAATTAATTAAAAATTCAGATAATAAAAATGATTATTATACTTTGGCTATTAAAGATATTATGAAAGAAAACCAAGTAAATATACTTGATTGTAATAAGCATTTTTGGATGGAAATAGATGATGAGAATGATTACAAAAAACTTAAAACTAATATAAAATTTTTAAAGTAAAATAATGAGTTACCAAAAAAGCAGCAACAAATCTTACAGTGAAATAATCAAAGATAAAAAAAAATCCTCATTAAGAGCAGGTAGATTAATAGAGCACAAACATTCTGAAAAAAAAATTTTTAATTACATTGTTAAAAGATTAAATCTAAAAAAGGATGATAATTTACTAGATATAGGCTGTGGGGCAGGTCTATTATGTAATTATTTAACAAAACATTGTATTAAAAATAAGATTAATTTAAGCTTAAATGATATTCCGGAAATTATAGAGTTCGTTAAAAATAAAAATAAAAAATCAAAATATATTAAGTATATTTCTAGTGAGTTTCAGAACAAAAATTTTGATAAAAAATTTAATAAAGTATTATGTTACTCAGTCATCCAATGCACAAATAACCCTAGAATTTTTTTTAAGAAAATCTTAAAAGTTGTTGGTAATCAAAGTCTTATATTGGTAGGAGATATTCCAAATACATCAAAAAAAATGAGATTTCTTAAAAGTAAATTTGGCCATAAATTTGAAGAGAACAGAATTAAAAAAAAAATAAAAAGTATTGAAAACTATATAAATGAAAATAAACAAAATTTATTAATAAATGATGAATTTATTTCCTTTAGTTTAAGTTATGCAAGAAGAAAGGGCTTTAATTCCTATGTACTTGATCAAAAGAATAATTTTCCATTTTCTTACACGCGAGAAGACATATTGCTAGAGAGATTTTAAATGAATTATTTACCTCTGTGGCCAACAGCACAAAAATTTAAATATTCAAATAAGATCCAAAAATTTCCAACTAAGAAATTAAATATAATTGAAAATTTTTTTGCAAAAAAATATAATTCCAAATATTGTGTCCTTACTTCATCGGCTAGAGTAGGTATATTATTAATACTAAAATTTAAAAAATATGATCGATCCAAAATAATAAAAATTCCAAAGTGGAGCTCACATTGTCTATATAACTCGATTGGATCATTAACAAATATTTCTAGTGACTTTAAATCCAAGGATGATTGTAGTTTATTAGTACATCATCTAGGAAATACATTTAAAAATAATAATAAACTTAATTTGGGCATTGATGATTCCTCTGACAGTATACCGGGGGGGAATTTTATACCTTACTATAACTCAAAATTTTCTGAAGTTGTGTCTTTACCAAAAATTATAGGCAGTTATTGTGGTGGGATAGTCTTAACAAACAATAGAAGCCTGTTCCAATTTATAAAAAAAAAACAGAAGTCCTTTATTGATTTAGCTAGAATTCAATCCTACAAAAAATACAAGTGTTTGGTTATGATGAAAAAAAATTTCGAGTGGCATTATCATGAATCTGTAAATTTTAGTATTGATGAAAATACGATTGAAAATATTTATGATAATTTAGAAAATTTTGAATTGAATAAAAAAATTATTTCAGAAAGAAAAAAATTATATTTTAATAATAAATTTTTAGACAAATTCAGAATTGGTCCTTGTCAAATCCTTAATTATAACAAAAATCTAACTAACATTCTTGAAACAAGAATGTTTAATAAAACAAAATTATCAGACAACGAAAATTTTTTAAAAATTAATGTGCTTCCGCTTCATTTTACTATTAATCAAAAGGATTTAGAAATTAAAATTAATGAAATTTCAAAAATTAGAATTTAAAGAACTAATAGAAAATAATTTAAATAAATTTTCGATTAGTGATACTCACTTATGCCTAGATTATATAAATTATTTGATAGAATATAATTCGGTAAATACTTATGAAGATTTATCTTTTATTTTAGAACATAGAAATACAAAGATTTTTTGCCCACTAACATTGCAAGAAAATAAAGGTATGAAAGTACTAAATTTTTTTGGAAGACCCTTTAGCTTAGGTGGTGACAACATTGACAATAATTGCACCGAAGAGGCAATAAAAATACTCAAAAATATTATTTCAGAGAAGGGAATTTATAAAATTGATCTTTTAATAAATAAAGGAACATTACCTAATGAATATCTCAGTACACTTAACAAAGATAGTATATCAAAAATCTCTCATCAAAAATTTATTCAATTAGATACTAATATTAATGAAATAAAAGCTAAGTTTTCAAAGGGCCACAGATATTTAGTAAACAGAGAATTCGAGAGCTTAAAATATAAAATAATTGATCACAATAATTATAAGGGTGAAATCTATAAAATGATGGAATTACACCTTCAAGTTTCTGGAAAAATAACTAGATCAGAAAAATCTTGGGCTTTAAATGAAAAAATGATTTTGAATAAAAAAGGTTTTTTAATTTCAGCTAATTATGCAGAAAAAATAATTTCATTTTCTTTCTTCTTTCATAATAACGGTCTTAGTGAGTATTTCAGCTCATGCACAGACAGAAATTATTTTAAACAGTTTAATAATATAACTCACAAATCTATATTTTTAGCTATTCAATATTTAAAAAATAAAAATTGCAAGTACTTGACTTTAGGAGAAACAAAAAATTTGTACAGTGAGAAAGTTTTATCAGATAAAGAAAAAAATATTCAAGTTTTTAAAAATTCTTTTGGTGGTGAGTGCTTTACAAATGTCCACTTTAATAAAATCCATGGTGATATAATTAATACCTACGTATATAATTAATTATTTGACTCACGCCCATTATAAAAGATGTAGTATCTACATAAATAATATTTTTTTTCTTAAGTTTTAGTTTAAGTTCAGTACACTGATTGTTATCTCTAAAGTAATTTTTGTATTTATTTAAAAAAATTTTTTTTACTATTATGCTTGGAAAACTTTCAACTATCCTTTTTTTTATATATTCTAGTTTCATTTTTTTTAGGCTTTTGCTAATTCTAGCAGTAAGATTAAAAAAAATTTTATGCCTATAAGTATTCACACGATCAAAAGAATGATCGTAAAAATCACTATAAAACAATCGTTGATTAATTTTTTCTGCAATTATAGAAATATGTTGACTTTCAATTAACTTAAATTTTATGTTAATTTTTTTTCCTTTATTATAAAAATGATTAATACCAAAAAAAGATGGAAAAAAGACTTTATCAAATAAATATTTATTATTTAATTTTACCTTTTTATTTTCTAATATTTCAATTTTTTTAACTTTTTCATTTATGATACTTTTTGAATGATTTTGAATTTTTTTATAAAAATAATTAAAATCATAATTAAAATAATTTTTTGATTTAAATATTACGTTAAATATTTTTTTAGTTTTCTTTATTTTTATTCCTACTTTTGTTTTCATAAGCAATAGATTAATCTTTTGCTGTTTTTCATACTCTTTATTGCTGGTGGGTAAAACTACATTAGAATACATGTTCATTAAGCTATTTTTATAAAACTTTTTTCGCCATGCTCCACCGATTAACTTATTATCATCAAAAATAAATACGTTATTGTTTTTTTTTAAAAAATAAAAAAGTATCAACATCACTGGGGATGATCCTAGTATTGCAATTTTTTTATTTTTTATCTTTAAATTCATCAAATTTTTTAATTTAAATTATGTAAATTTTTTTAAAAAATCTCATAAATTTTCTTCTTGCTATAGATTAAATAAAATTTATATATAATTGCTTGTCTTTATTTAATACATATAATATAAATTAATGAAAAAAAAACTTATTTATATTGGTATAGCTACTGACACTTTAAATGCTGGTCACGTAAATCTTCTTAAAAAAGCAAAAAAAATGGGTGAAGTAATGGTGGGTCTATTCACCGATGATGCAATATCTCAATATAAAAACTTACCGCATTTAAATTATAAACAAAGATTTGATATTATTTCTTCTATAAAGTATGTGGATCATGTAGTTGAGCAAAATGATCCTAGCTATGTAAAAAATTTAGTTAAATATAAACCTGATATTATTCTACATGGAAATAATTGGAGGCAATTAAATTCAAGTAAAATTAAAAACGATATTCTTAAAACATTAAAAAAATGGGGTGGAAAATTAATTGAGGTTAAATATTCAATATCCGCAGATAAAGAGAAGAAATTTGTTAGCAAGGTAAATGAATTGGCGAATGATCCAATTAATAAAGTTTCTAAACTAAAAAGATTAATAAAAACTAGAAAGATTGTTAGACTTTTAGAATGCCATAATGCATTAAGTGGACACATCATCGAAACATTGAAGATACAAAAAAATAATACCACTACTGAATACGATGGAATGTGGTCATCAAGCCTGGCTGATTCTGCAGTAAGAGGTAAGCCAGACAATCAATCTGTAGATTTTTCAACAAGAATATCCGGTATTAATGAAATTTTTGAAAACACCTCTAAACCACTTTTATTTGATGCTGACAATGGTGGGAGGTTAGAACATTTGAGATTTTTGACAAGATCCTTGGAAAGAATGGGGGTTTCTGGGTTAGTGATGGAGGATAAAAAAGGTTCTAAATTAAATTCTTTGTTTGAGTCAAAGAAACAAACAAAATCAAAACAAGACAGTATAGAGAGTTTCTGCAAAAAAATTAAAGCTATCAAAGATCATAGGAAAAATAAAGATTTTTTGATATTTGCTAGGGTGGAAAGTTTAATATTAAACAGAGGTATGGATGATGCTTTAAAGAGAGCAACATCGTATCACAAAGCAGGTGCTGATGTCATACTAATCCATAGTAAAAAAAAAGATCCAAAAGAGATTTTTGAATTTTCAAGAAAGTTTAAAAAGATAGTCGATAATTGTATTTTAGCAGCAGTTCCATCAACATATTCCAAAACAACTGAAAAAATGCTAATTAAAAATAATATTAAGATTGTAATTTATGCAAATCAATTATTAAGATCAATTTACCCAGCTATGGTGAAAACAGCTAAGATAATTTTAAAAAATGAAAGATCATTTGAAGCTGAAAAGGAAATTGAAAACATCTCAAATATTATAAGCCTATTTAAATAATTTTATTTAACAAATCTCTCTTTAATTTTATCTAATTCTTTAATTCTTAAAAGTTTATCAAAGGTACCTACATTTATCTTGATCAGCATAAAGGTTTTCTCTTTTGATTTAAAAAATAAATCAAATTTTTTTTCTGTATCACTTATTTTGTCAACAGAAATAAATTTATTAAAACCTACTGACTCTGAAAGTTTTTTATAGTTAACTTTATATTTTAAATCAATATTGCCTACAGATTCGTGACTTTGATTTTCAAATAAAATATATTTAAAATTATTTTTAGCTAAATTTCCTAAATTCACTAAAGAACCGAGATGCATCAAAAATGATCCATCACCATCAATACAAATGACTCTATTTCTTTGGAAAATATTATACGCTAATGCCAAAGAAGAAGTGTGGCCCATGGCACCAATTAGATAAAAAACTTTCCTTTTTAATTTTAAATTTTTTAATATTTGGTAGATTTCTCGTGAATTGTAACCAACAGAGCTAATAATTTTATCATTTGGTTTTGTTTTTTTTATAATTTCAGTTAAAAAATTTCTTCTAAATGTTTTTTTTTTGTATAAAATTATTTTATCCCCCCTTTTTTTAAAAGTTTTTTTATTCACAAATATAGCAACTGTTTTGGATTTATTTTTACAAATATCAATCAACTTTTGTACTGACAAAAATGATTTTTTACTTTTAAGCTCAATACTTGGAATATTAAATGAGTTAAGTGTTTTTTTTACAATTTTACCCTGAATAATATGTTGAGGTTCGTCTTTAGTTCCAGGATAACCCCTCCAACCAATCAATAAAACCATCGGAATTTTGTAAACTTCTTTATTTGTCAAATTTGTAAGAGGGTCTGTTGCATTTCCTAAACCTGAATTCTGTAAATAAACTAGAGGAATTTTATTTGTAGCTAAATTGTATCCTGCTCCAAATGAGACAGCAAGACCTTCATTAGCAAGCACATAATTTTTCTCTTTTTTTAGCTCTTTTAAAAATGGCGCAACACAACTGTCGGGGACACCACAAAAAAGGTTTATCCCATTTTTTTTTAATAATCTTAAAAATTGTTTTGGGTCTAACATACAGATTTATTAGTTTTATAAAAAATTTTAAACATAATCATTCATTTTATATTTTAAATTGTTTTATTTATCTATAAATATATAAGAATAAAATATTAAAAATAAATCTAAAAAATGAAAAAAAACAAAGGTATACTTTTTTTTATAACTGGAATTTCTGGATCAGGAAAATCAACTTTGGGAAAATTAATTCTTAAAGACATAGTAAAAAAATTTGGTCCTACGGTACTATTACATGGGGATGATTTTAGAAATATCTATAAATTTAAAAAATATAGTGTTTTGGATAGATTTAAATTTGGATGTCAGAATACTTTACTAATTAAAAAAATATTAAATCAAAATATTAATGTAATCTACACAGCAGTATCCATGTCTCATGAATCTCAAAAATTTAAAAGAAAAAATATTGTTAATTATATTGAAATCTTTATTAGAGCACCAATAAATGAAATTGTTAGGCTTAAAAATAAAAAAATTTATCACCATGATATTAAAAATATTGTTGGAATTGATATATTGCCGGAGTATCCAAAAAAACCAAACATATTGATAAACAATAACTTAAAGAAACCTTTAAAAATAATTGCCCAAGAACTTAAAAAGAAAATTTATAAATTAATTCCCAATTAATAAAATTATAGTGTCAGAACTTGATAAAATTAAAGAAATTATTGCAATTACGACCTATGGTAGGGCAGGTAGCGGATTAATGTCAAGTCTTCTAGACGGACATAAAAATACACTATCTTTTCCAGACTGTTACCTAAAAAGTTTTTTTAAATTTTGGGAAAAAAATAAAAATAAAAAAAAAGAAGATGTTATTAAAAGTTTTTTTTATTATTATTCTATCTATTTTAATCCTAAGGAACCTGCAAATTTTTTACGACTAGAAAATAATGGAAAGATCCTCAATAAAAAGCTTTTAAATCTTGGTTTAATTAATGGTTTTTCAAATCTAGGCACAAAAGAAAATGAAAAAATAAGTATTAATAAAAAAAAATTTACACACGATTTGCTAAAGATTTTTAAAAAAGAATATTTTACTAGAAGAAATTTTTTTTTGGCAATACATTTGGTATACACAAGATTATATAATTCAAAAATAAAACCTCCATATAAAATAATTTATCTTCTTCATTCTCCAGATAAGTCAGATTTAGCTATATTTTTGAAAGATTTTCCAGATGCTAAATTTATACAAATGATTAGGGAGCCTGTTTCATCTTTTTCATCAGCTGTAAATGCTTGTATTAGGTCAGGATATTTTAAAAAAACTGTTTTGTATTATTATACAAATTTTTTTACAAAACTATTTATCATCCCAACTAAAAAAATTCTTTATATCAAATTAGAAAATCTTCATATAAATCCTGATAAAAATATGCGGGCTGTTTGCAATTTTGCAAAAATTAATTATGAAAAAAGTGTTACCAAATCAACATTTTGCAAAAAAATTTGGCATAACGAAAAAGGCTCAAAAAAAATTTCTGGATTTTCAAAAGATTTTATTCGCAAAAGAAAACAAAACTTCACAAAATTTGATTTCTACCGACTAGAATTTATTTTTCGAAAAAATGTTAATCTATTTAAATATAACTTAAAAGGTGAGACGAAAAAAAGTGTGTTTATTTATATACTGCTTCTTTTGCCATTTAAATTTGAGTCAAAAATTCAAGAAAGTTATAATTTTTTAGATTATTTGCTTTATAGAATAAGAATATTCAGAGACATTTTATAAAACCAAATTGATTAAAAGTTTAATTAATCCTTAATAAAGTCATCCCAAGCGTTTTTTTATTCTCTAAATAATTCATCTTAACAATAATCATCTAAAATTACACAAGCACCTATTACAAGTTTATCATATAAGATTTTTATACTTTAAATTTCAGAGTGCGCATTATTTAAATCTATATGTAAAAAACTAATCTTTTTTAAAGAAACTTTTTTTATGCTTTCTGGTAAATTTCCTTTGATTAATTCTACAAAATCACTCTCTAAATTTATGCAATGTTGAGCAAAATAAGTTAAAATATACGCCCTGTAATAAACCTCTGTTGGATGGGTTTCTAACTCATTTTTTTTGTTTCTTCATTGTAGCTTAACATAAATTCTTCATCTTTCATAAAGTCACACACATGGTTGGTAGGCAATCCATCATCACAAAACCCGTTTTCATTAACAATAAAAAAGTTGATTTTTTTTTAACCAAAGTTCTTAGACCATAAATAAATACTCATCGATAAAAAAAACCCCAACATGCTGAGATCGGGGTTATAAAATAAAATATCAACTATTTTTAAAATCACATAAAAATTTTTTTCAGTGCATAAATCAAGCCAATTGAGCTATTAGTACTGGTCAGCTACACGCATTACTGCGCTTCCACATCCAGCCTATCAACGTGGTGGTCTACCACGG
>Ga0114997_10000331_pt1 | contig 38058 bp, 23 predicted proteins | sample ArcticOcean_MG_C_2_FD_87045 | JGI IMG/M metagenome (GOLD analysis project Ga0114997, IMG submission 87045) | Marine microbial communities from western Arctic Ocean - ArcticOcean_MG_CB4_136 | ecosystem: Environmental > Aquatic > Marine > Oceanic | place: Arctic Ocean: Canada Basin | collected... | reverse complement strand
CTGCTCGCCACCACCATCGCCGATGTTTTTCGCTCGGTCTCTCAAAACATCTCTGGCGTGTGAGACGTCGATTTCGTTGTTTTCTAAATCGACGAAAATCCGCTTTTGAATCGCATCGTCTAACGTCGCCCATAAATGCGCGATTATAATGGCGACGTTTTCTAAGCTCGATAATCCGTGATCGAGCTTTTCTAGGTATATGTCTTGCTCGTCCTCGGAGTCTTGCGGGTTTTCGTCGTTGGGGAGTTCGATTTTCGAGACTCTTTTGCCGTAGGAAACGTACGATTCGACGAGCAAATCAAGTTTTACGAACGAGTCTTCCACAAACTTCGAGACGACGCGGTTATACTTGTCCGTGTTTTTCGAAATGTCGATGTTTTGAAACAGAGAGGCGATAACGGATAACGTGCGTTCGCACTCGGCGTCGACGTAATCGTTGCCGTACTTTTTGCGAATCTTTTTAATCTTCTTTTCGTCGCCGCCGAAACAACCGACAAAGGTGGAAAAGATGGTTTTCAAACCAAACGCGTCGATGAATTTCAAACACCCGAGTTCGTTCTCCGTCAACGCAAAATCCAAAATTTTCAATGCCGAGCCTCGAACGAATAGTTTTGATTTCACGCACATCAACATCAACTCTAAACCTTCTAAATTGAAAAAAGTCTCTTGACCTTTCTTCGTTTGGAGCAAAGCGCACAAGGCGTCGGCGAGATTCTCGACGATTTCTCGTTCTTCGCTATCTTGCGGTTCTTTCTTCTTGTAGCATGCAATAGCCATCATGATTGGATCCATAAACGCATCGTTCGCTAACAACATAGATTTCTTCACAGTTTCGTCGCACCCGGTGGTTAAAATTGAAAGCAACTCGGACGCTTGTAACTTCACACCATCCGTGCTTTGTTTTTTGCCTACTCTTTCGAGTAAGTACTCTTTCAATCGAGTGTTGCTTTCGTTTAAAAAGTATTCGCAAATCTCGCTCGTGCCTCCGCTGATTTCGATCGCGTTTTCTACGATTTGTAAAATAGTCTCCTCGGCGTTTCGTTTCGTCTCTTCTCCGGCTAAATCATCATCTTTTTCTTCTCGTTCTTCTCTTTCGTTCTTCTTTTTGGGCTTCGAAAAGAATCTATCCATCAAACAATCGACGAACATTTTGATTCCGTCGTTCTCTCTTAAGCAGTTCAGCAACTGAAACGCCTGTCTGTTCTCATCCTCTTCTCCTTCGTTGCTTGCGTCTGGATCGAACAACTCTCGAAACAACTCTAAAATGTCTACGCATATGTCCTCGTTCTCGTGCGCCAGCACGGAGAGTAAACTCGGAACGCACTTCGTATCGATCAAAACGTGATATAATTTCGGCGCAGATGCCAACGACTGTAAACTCTTAATCGCATTGTCCAAGTCGACCTCTGAATCTAAAAACTTCTCCGGTTTCGTCGAAAACTTTGCTCTCTTTTCCACGTTATCGTTCAAAGCTCTTTCGAATTGAATCACTAACTTCTTGACACTCTTCGCGGTTAATTCCGTGGTCTCTTTGGTAATGTCCGGGTTGTTCTGCTCGATTTCTGCGAGCATTTTATCGTAATCTATCGTTGACTTTGTCCTCATCGTCGTCGTCGTCGTCGCAGTCTCGTTGGACGTCTTTCGCCTTTTCGCGTTGTTGTCGTTTACCAATACCTCATCATCATCATCATCATCTTTGGCGGCGAAAATTTCTTCTCTGTAATACCCGACGCCTGCCTCTCCGTTTTGGAAAATGTAACCATCTCTCGGGCCTTGAAATCCACCCGGCGCTGGAATGAACGAATCATCGTCCTTTCCAACCCCGTCTAGTGTTTTGATGAGATTTTCAGTCAGTTGAACACCATACATTATTTTATAGTAGTTGTTGTTGTTCTTTTCCCTCGATGAGCATGAGGGCAAAAAAGAGAATGAAGAAAAAAGCAAAAAAATTCAAAAATGGACACAGCTGTAATACGTGCACGTAAATTATATAAAAGTACTTTTCGCGTATATTTATTGATAACAACAACAACAACACCAACACTAAGGACAAGAACGGTTTAGTAGTAATAGCGCTGCTGATGATGATCAAAGAACGCGTTGTTGATAGTTTACTTGCTCACTCCGGTGGAACCGAAACCGCCGGCGCCGCGCTCAGTCGCTTCCAAGTCTTCGACTTCCACGCACTCCGGCGTAGTGATCCTCTCCAAGATCATTTGTGCGATTCGGTCGCCTTTCTTCACCTCAAAATCCTCGTCTCCAAAGTTGGCCAAAATAACGCCGACGTTCCCGCGGTAATCGTAATCCACCACGCCGGCTAAGACGTCGATGAATTTTTTATACGCCAAGCCACTTCTCGGAGCGATTCGAGCGTACGTGTTCTTCGGAATCGCGATGGACAAGTCCGTCTTGACGAGCTCTTTCGATTTCGCTTTGACGACGCAATCGTACGCGGCGGATAAATCGTACCCAGCCGCTCCATCTGAACCTCTGACGGGAACCGTCGCGTGCTCGGAAAGCTTCTTTACTCTCAGCTTATTTTCAAATAACGTTTCGTCTTCTGCTGGCATCATTTGTGCCTTCTTTTCGATTTCGTTCGTAAAACCTTCACCTCCGGATCCCATTTTTATGTTGTCGTGCACTCTTCTTTTGTTGTATGCGTTGTTGTTGATAAAATTACTACGTTTAATACTACTAATACGCGAGGAGCAGAAGATGAACTGATGATTACGCGCCGCGATGCGTCTAATATGCATTAAAGTGAAGAAGAAGAAGGAAGGAATTTTAAATTTTTGAAACCAAACAGATGAGCAAGAGAACAAAAAAGAACGAGAAGAGAGACTGTTTGAGAGAAAAGAGTTCAATTATTACTGGTGGAAAGGACTTTTAAGAGATTGCCACATCAGCTTTTTTAGGTGTCGTCATACCACACATCGTCACACAAATCATCACAAAAAGAAAAGTGACGATGGCAATTGAAGAAGATAAAATAAAAATCGGCGTCCTGGCTTTACAAGGTTCCTTTCGCGAGCACTGCTCGATGATTCGAAGATGTGGCGGCGAAGCGGTTGAAATTCGTTCCGCGTCTCAGTTGGAAGGGTGCCAAGGAATGATCATCCCGGGTGGGGAAAGTACCACCATGGCGAACATCGCGAGACGATGGAACTTGTTCGATGCGTTGAGAGAGTTTGAGGACGAGGGAGAACGGTGCGTGTGGGGGACCTGCGCGGGGTTGATCTTCTTAGCCGATCGCATCGAAGAAGGCGCGAAGCAAGGTGGTCAAGAGTTATTAGGTGGCATCAACGTGGACGTTTCTCGTAACTTTTTCGGCTCGCAAATTGATTCTTTCGAGACGACGATACCGTGCGATATCCCGGGGTGTTCAGAAAACGACGTCAAGTGTCGAGCGATTTTTATCCGAGCTCCGGCGATTAAAAAAGTCGGGGAAAACGTCGAGGTTTTAGCGAAATATTACTTATCCGGGGAGAAAAAGAAAGAAATGGGCGTGGACATAGAATCGGTGGTGGTGGCGGTGAAACAGAAGAACTTGTTGGCGACGAGTTTCCACCCGGAGTTAACGAGCGATTTGAGATGGCACGAGCTCTTCATGCGAATGAGTAAAGGGTGCAAACCGTTCCAAAGCAAATTGGCAAAAGTTGGGGAAGATAGAAAACCAGAGGAATTTCAGCCGTTATATGCGCATCCAGATTTGCCGGTGTTCAAGGACCAAGTCATCGCGGACGTGATGAAATAAGAAATTTATTTTAATCGCACATATTTATTACATACATCAGTAGTGACAATCTATTTCGAGTACTTCTACATTTTTTCTCGAATAAGCAAGCAACACACACATACACACACATATAAACACACTGTTGGAAGTAAATAAAGTACTAAAGCTCGTCGCTATACGTTTTAATCTCGATCGGATTCATGACTTGCGCCGCACCCGGTGGGAACATCTTAATAAATTGTTGGTCCGAGTTTCCCGCTAACATCCACGCGGTGTTATGGATGTACGGGAAATTTTGTTGCGCTTGCGCAAACGCCCACGTCGGGAGTAAAATTGGGTGCTCCGTGTTGAACCGATGGACGCCATCGTAATCGCGCTCTTCAACTTGGAATTCAATCGGTGTTCCACGTACGTCTTTGCACACGATAAACGCCAACGACACCATTTCGCCTTCTTTCGTCGTCAAGTCGTGAAGCATTTCTTGCACCATCTCGTAATCCACGCGCACATCTGGTCGGTGGTACAACATCCACTCTTCGTCCCAATCTGCCTGTTTCGGGTGCACATCTGTGGTGACGTGAAAGATGGGTCTCTCCGCGAACGATGGCGCTTCTTTCATCTTCGAGAGCATGAATGGAAGGTTATTCGTGTGCGTTTCCAAAGCTGATTTCAACACGACGTAGAATCCGGCGGCGACGCGATCGAGCGAGAACTCTTCCTTAATCCACTCTACGGCATCTTTGCTCTTTTTCTTCCATTCTGCGGTTTTCCGCTTCTTACCAATCTCAGCTAATGCCTTTGCAACGCCTTTCACGTCAGGCATAACCCACTTTCCACCTAAAGCGGCCAAGTGTTCCCATTGCGAAGGGGGCACAGAGATGCCGTTTCGCGTGAAATCTTCCATCGCTCGAAACTTTGTCGTCACGACTGGCGTCCCCACCGATTGACACTCCAACACGTTCATCCCGAAACCCTCAACTTTTGAAGGGTGTAAGCACACGTCCGCGTGAACTTTCATCGCCGCAACTCGTCCTCGTGGGTGCAAGTCGATGTCGACCGTATAAATGTCCGGCGGCAAATCCATTTCCTGGACCAATCCTCGCAAATCGACGCCTTGCGGTGCCAACTCGGGAGGCGCTTTATTGCCGTTCCCATCGTGGTCGCGCATGACTTGCGTAGACGAGAACGAATGCACCCATAAATGTTTCTTGATTTCTGGGTGTGTCTCGTGAAATTTCGCGAACGCTTGGATGGCGACATCCCACCCTTTCCTATCGGCGCCTTCGTAATTCGTCCCCGAGGCGAGCACTAAAAACACATCGTCGTCATCACCATCTTGACTGGTTTCTACCGCACTAAACGACGACGGACGTCTTTTAAACATCTTATCGTATTTGTTCGCGTCGAATACAATTTCTCGGTCCGATTTACTCTTATTCCCTTTTAATTTGCGTTCTTTCTTTAACCAAGTCTCCGCGGCGGATTCCAGAACGTTCGCGTCTATGAAATGCGGAATATACGCCACGTCCGATCGCACGTCCGCGATGACTTTCGTTGTCGACGGCGATAACCCAACCGCATACGTGTACGATTTCAGCAGGACTTTATTCGATCCCCTGACGGTATTGTAATGGAACGGCACCCAGGCGATGGTCGGTACTTTAAAATCGTACGAGTCGTGGTAGACGACGTTGATATCGCCTAAAACGATAAACGCGTCGATACCGTATAATTTGGACGCGTCGTTCACTTCGAACATGGATGCAGCGGCACCGTTTACGCGAGCAATCACGCTCGTCACTTTCGTCCTCGCTGGTAACCCGAGAAACTTTAAATGTGAAGCGTCCCAGTCGTGTGGCATTTTCGGCACTTGTGGTGGTGTCAAATTGGAGATTTCTCTCCCCGTATACACTCCCGGTGGTATATTGTGCACGTTATTCCCTCGCATCATCCAATACGTGTTAAAATTATACTTCTTGTTCAAACTTTTCATCAGTTGATCGCCTTGCATCTGATACGGACCGTACATCCACGGGAATCCCGCGCACACGAACGCGATGTTTTCCAACTTTCCCGATCGGTCTTCGCTTTTCCTCGCTTTAAACGGAGCGGCGGCTTTTTTCCCAGACGTGTGCCATTGCGCGTTCGTTTGTTGTATGGAGACGAAAAATACGAACAACAACAACAACAACAACAGCGGACGAGTGAGGATGGTGGAGGAGAAACAACGTTTTCGCAGTCGACTGCTGCTGCCGCTGTTTTGCATCCTCTACTTTTTGTTTGTAGAAGAAGTGTGAATGAAGAAAAGGTCGACGAAAGGAAACTTCTTTTTTTTTCGAGAGAAGAGTAAAATCGACGAGACAGTGAAACGTCACAAAACCAAAAAAGATTACACAAATAACGACACGACAAAAGAAAGGGACATGTAATAATAAAGAAGAGGGATGATGATGTTAATGTTTCTCTTTTCGTAATAGTGATCGTAGTATTATTATTCCTCTAATAAATGATGAACAAAGTAGAGGATAAAGCGGATGATGGTGGCGATGGCTCAGGAGGAGGAGGAAAAGGAGGAAAAGGAAAAGGAGTCGGAGAAGAGTTCCATCACGTGAATTCCCCTTTTTCTCCCTCTCCAGAACAGAAAGAAGAAAGTTCCAACAAAGAGGACGCGTTCAAAACGCCTTCCCCGACCTCGAACCGATTCGTCGGGACTGAAAATACGGCAGAAAAGACGACGACGACGACGACCACGAGTTCAAATTCGAAAAAGAAGTTCAGACCGAATATCGATAATAATAACACGACGCATCACGTGACTTGGTTTAATCCAGAAGCGAAAACCGCAGAGAAACGGTCGTGGTTACAATCCAACCGAAAATTTAAAAACACAAAGAACGCAAACGCGAACATCGAGAAAGTGAGCGAGGAAGGAGACCACGACGTCGATGATGATGATGATGATGATGAAAACAACTATTCGTCTACAGATAAGGGAAAGAGGAAAACAAAGTTTACGTTCGAGAAGTTTCTCGTGGTTGGTTTACATCCGGACCGGAGCGATTTTACTGCGGTGGCGGATTCGCCGAGAGAGTTTCGCGAAGCTAGTCATCAACAACAACAACAACAACAACAACAACAACAACAAAATCCGAATAATAATAATAATAATAGTCATAACAACAGTAATAGTAATAGCAGAAGACGCTCTTCCAAAGACGTGCGCGTATCGCACCCGAAACACACGCCGCCGCATCGAGGAACGGTTGGAGAGACGTACTCGGCGGACGTTTTGTTTTCCTATCCTCCTTCTCCTCAAGCTCGAATAGAAGGAGACAACGAAGACAGCAACACGGAAGACGGAACGGCGCAGCAATCGTTCGATGGTGAATCAATCGCACACTTTTGTTTCCCGAGCGGCGTGGAACCAAAATTAGTGGAGAAAACGGCGTCGATGTCGAAAATTTTAGAGGTGGCTTACGGCAACGCCCAGAAAACTCACGACACTTCGAGTTTTGTCTTTCGATTGACTGGTGGTGAAAGCGGAGAGGAACCTTTATATGGAGTCTGCTTATACGCGAACGAGTTTGTGAGTCAAATGCCGGTTATCGCGTCTTCATCGTTGTCGTCTGCGCTATCGCCGAATTCTTCTTTTTCGGAGGAGACTATACCTAGCGGCGGCGATGGGGAAGGAGGAGGGGAAGAGGCAAACTTGAGAAAGTACCTCGTCGCGGCGCCTAGGTGTTATTGCTTCATCACGAAAACTCCGTTTTTTAAGACGACATTTGAAGTCTTGAGAGCAGTAGTCACCTCAGGAAAACTGGAAAGATTACGGCGAGACGAGAGACGATTAATGAAGGATTTGGAGATGGCGTTTTCGCGTTCTGGCATTACTCCGACGAAACCGCCTCCACCTCCACTTCCAAAGACGAGCGGTGAAGACGAAGAGAGTAAAAATATTGCGCGCGATCTCAACTTTAGCGAAGAAGCGCCGCGATCTCTAAAGAGCAAGACAGGTAGCGACGTCAAGGCTACATCGTCACACGGTCTCAATAGGAGCGTGGAGGAACAAACACGGAAGAACGATGATTCGTTGCGGATACTCGAGTCCTTTCACGCCGAGTCAATTCCGAAACTTGGCAACGCGACGTGCGTTTTCAGCGGTCCTTTGATAAAGGATGAAGCGGGCAAAGCCTTAAATTCTGAAAAGAAGAAGAGCATTCTGGATGCGCCGATTCCGTTTTATCGGCCCGTGAGTACAACAGATGACCCGTGCTTTGAAAGGAAATGCATTCGCGATTCTGTTGGGAAAATCACCTACACGTATGACGAGGAAGCCGCGCACATCGAACCTTGGGCGATTGCGGCTTTGTGTCGATCGTTGAGCATTGAGAATATCATGGCATTCATGGCGTGCGCGCTACTGGAGAAACAGGTTGTCGTTTTCTCTCCGAATTTAGGTCAGCTATCCGGCGTGATTTTATCTTTGCTAGCGATGTTACGTCCGTTGCGTCCAAGAGGATTGTTTTTACCAATTTTGCCGAATTCGATGACTGATTTTCTCGAGGCTCCCGTGCCTTTTATCGTAGGCATTCAGCACAAAACCAACGACATACGACAACGCACGCAGCACATCACGCGATTGAATGCGTATAAAGACGAAATCAAAATCATGGGTGGTATAGTGGCAACGGCACCAAACTGGCACGAACTCAGAGAAAAATTGAGACCGATACACGCCTCCATACGCCTGGCTGCCGAAACGCAGGTGTTCTCCTCGGTTTTAGAACCATCGGAGAAATCTTCAAAGCTGTGCGGGGAATTCGGTGAGTGCTTCAGAAATCACATGCGCGATGCGATACTGGGTCGCATTCGGAGTTATTCCATCGCCGAAGTTGGAAAAGATGGGCAGAAAGTGGCGGTGTTGCTTAAAGACGAACTCGTCGATTCGTACGTCGGACGCGATCGCTCGTTTATGAAAAACTTTTGCGAGACGCAATTATTCACCGCATTTACCGATGAGTTGCTCGATAATTAATATTATAGTAAGGAGTACCAGGTACATTTGTGTATTTAATCTTCTTTAATTATTTGTCGTCGTATGCGTTCCGCAAGAGTTCATATTTGCCGCCCTTGCGCATGAGTTCGTCGTGCGATCCGCTTTCAGCAACGACAGATCCTACGCCAGACTCATTATCCAGCAAGTAGATGCGCGTAGCATTTCGAATCGTGCTCAATCGATGCGCGATTACAATCGTACTCCGTTGTTTACCGTTTGCAATGACGGCATCGAGCGCGGATTGGACTAGTTTCTCTGATTCATTATCGAGAGCCGACGTCGCTTCATCCAATAATAAAATTTTTGGCTCATGTACGATCGCTCGAGCAATCGCAATCCTTTGCTTTTGTCCTCCGCTAACTAATGAGCCACCGACGCCGACATCTGAATCGTACCCTTGCGGCATGTTCATGATGAATTCGTGCGCGTTTGCAATTTTAGCAGCTTCGATAACTTTTTCGCGAGAAGCTTCGCTGGTCGGCGAGCCAGAGGCGATGTTATCGTGTACAGATCCCGAGAATAAGACGGGTTCTTGCTCGACGAGGCCAATTTGAGCGCGAAGCCACATAACGTCGAGCTCTTTGATATCGACGCCATCAAAGAAAATCTTGCCGCAATCAGCCCCGGGAACAACTAAAGAGGTCAAATCACCCTCGCTATCGTTACTCTTCGCAGCCAAGGATTTTGGCGCGACTGCATCGTAAAAACGTTCTAAAAGCTGCACCGCGGTAGATTTGCCAGAGCCACTCGTACCAATGAGCGCGATGGTTTCACCAGCTTTCACGTTCAGGTTCAAACCGTTTAATACTGGCGCATCTCGCGTCGGGTACGAAAACTTCACCTCTTGAAATTCGATGGAGCCCGAGAAGTTATCGACAATTGTACCGTAATTCGACTCTTTCGCCTGCGCACGCGTCATAGGAATGACGCGCGCATCACCACTTTCAACGAAAGGGTTCGTATCAATTGGCGGTTCACGATCGATGAGTTCAAAAATTCGACTCGCCGCTGCGTTTCCTGCGGTTTTGTCTCCCATAAACATCGCCGCCTGTCCAGCGCCGGCGGCGCAGAAACCGAGGGCCCAGAGGGACTTCATGAAATCGATAAAGGTCAATTCGCCTTTGTTGATGAAGTAGCCGCCGAGCCAAAACGCGTAACCATAAAAACCCATAGTGACTGCCTGACTTATGCCAAATGTTGCACCTGCGCGCATGGATTCGTTTCGCTCGGCTCGGCTCGGCTCAATTAATAAGGTGCCGTACAAACCGGCGATGCGTTTTTCCAAGCCAAACGCTTGGACGTCTCTAATCATCTGCACAGCCTCGCTCACGACGGACGATGACTTCTTCGTCGCATCAGTAATTGCCGATGCGCCGCCGTCGCCGAGATTTTTCATATTGAGCATTTCCCCAACAGATAATATGGGAACCGCGGCGAGCAAGCACAGGCCAAACTTCCAGGAAGACGACAGCGACAAGCCGAGGCCAAAGCCTAACGCGCCAAGCGTTTGGATGAATGCACCGAGCGATTGCCCAGTCATGTTGCGTACTTTGGAGGTTTCCACGGACAGCACTTGCGTGAGCGCGCCAACAGAGTTATCCGTGTTGTCAAAAAATGGGATATCTTGACGCATCATCGCGCGAAAAGCGTGCGAGCGCAAACGTCTCGTCAACCGTTCGCCAACGATGCCAAATATACCACCTTGGACACCAGAAGCAATAAATGCCGCGATGGCTACGCCAAACATGGCGATTGCTAACGTTTCTGAACGATCGCGCATATAGTCGGTATCGAAATTGAAGAACAACGCCATGATCTCGGCGAAAACAAACGCAACCGCGGGCATGATGCATCCGTTTACAACGGCGACAAAGCACCCGAAGATGACGAGTGGAAACTCCGGCTTCGAGTAGCTCCAAATTCTACTCGTTTTCACTTCGTATTTATCCGATTTCGCGCCCTTCTTCTTCTTCTTCTTTTTGTCCTCGTCTCCCTTCGAAATTTCGCTCAAGTTGGCGTAGCTATCAGATTTACCACCCAAAAAGCCTTTGCCATCAATTTGCGAGTTCTCCGCAGAAGCTAGCGAGGCAAACGATGCTTTCGAACTCGATTTTTTCATCGATTTCGATGATACTGACGGTGCGTTGTCATCTTTCGATAAACCAACCAACGCGCGATACCTTCCGTCTTTACCCAACTTCATGAGCTCATCGTGCGTACCTTGCTCCATGACTTCACTACCGGCGGATGGATCGTTCCCAGGCTTACCAAGGACGACAATTTTGTCTGCGTTTCGCACCGTCGTCAAGCGATGCGCGATGACGATAGTCGTTCTTGAACCATCCGAAACCAAAGCATCCAAGGCCGCTTGAACGAGACGTTCGTTCTCGGTATCTAATGCCGATGTCGCTTCGTCCAATATCAACACGGGCGGGTTCCGAAGCGCCGCGCGCGCGATTGCGATTCGCTGCTTTTGACCGCCCGAAAGCTTTGCATTCTTTCCACCTACGATGGTATGGTAGCCATCAGGAAAGCTTTGAATAAATTCGTGCGCTCGCGCAACGCGCGCCGCGCGTTCAATGTCTGCATCAGTGATGGGAGACTTGACCGATGAAATCGCTCCCGCTGCGATATTTTCGGCAATTGAAGCTTCAAAGAGTAGCGGTTCTTGAGATACGATACCTATCGCGTCACGCAGGGCGTTGATCTTGAGCGTCCGGATGTCAACGCCATCTAAAGTGATGCACCCTCCTTGCTGCGGATCATAGAATCGCTCCAACAATCTCGCGATGGTTGATTTACCGCATCCACTTTGGCCAACTAGCGCGCACATAGTTCCACCGTCAATTTTCAAATTTATGCCGGCGAAGACTTTTCGATTCAAAGCGCCGTAGGCGAAGTGAACGTTCCTAAACTCAATGTCACCTTTGATAGGAAACGAAAGTTCCTTCCCAGTTGGATTTCTCGTATCGATACCATTTTCTGGCACGCGATCGATGATTTTGTAAATTTTAGCGGCGGCAATGCGTGCTTTCGCCAAAGCTTCAAAAGCCGGACCAGCTTGTCCGAGCGCGAATCCTCCGAAAAGAACAGAAAAGAATACCATGACGACGGTTCCGCCGGACATGCACACGTCGCTCGAAGCACCGAGTAACGAGCCGACCGAACTTACCTCGCGGTAGCCGCATCCGCAATTGGGAGATTCGTATCCCGCCGGGTATTCGAGTTTACACATGCACTGCGAGTACGAGTCGGACCCGGAAATTATGGAGCTGCTTTTATAAAATCCACAATACGGTGCGGCGAATTCGTTGTGCATCGACCAGCTGATACTCGAAGCGTCTGTTAAGCCATCTGGTGGTGGGTATTTCTTCAACGCGTCGTCCATGGAATCTGCCACAAGCTTGTTCCCGTACCATAAACCGAGCGAGTACATCAAAAACATCGTCCCAAACAAGGAGCCGCCGGAAAACGCTGCCTTCCAAGTGCGCGTCGCCGCTTCTTTCTCGGCGGCGCCCAAGTGGCTGTCGTATCGTTTCGCCATGACTGGTTGTACGTTCAACGCGTTCGTTACGCGAATCGCATTTAAGGACTCCGTGGCCACCGCATCGGCGGCTTTGTACGCTTCCACGCCTTTTTCAAATCCAGAGACGGTTTTCACGAGCATCATCGTCGCCATGCCCAATAAAGGCGTCGTCGCTAAAATAACCAAAGAAAGTTCCCACGAAAAGTAAAATCCGACGCCGAAGCCACCCGCCATTTGAAAGAACGCTTGCACGAGCTCGGCAAACTTCTTCGATAAACCTTGTTGTAACTCGTTCACTTTCTCCGCAGTATACGAAGCTAATTCGCCTGCTTTCGCTTCGTCGAAGAACGCGACATCCTGCGTGAGTAACGACTCGACGTATTTCTGTCGCACGTGTCTCGAGTTTCGACTCGCAGCCCATGATACAAAACCGTACGCTAAGAATAGAGAAGTCCCAAGCGTTAACGCGACGATTTCCATCCACATGACGGCATTTTTTGTCTGATCTGAAGACGTCGCAGACGCAGCCGTGCTATCCATCATATTTCTAAACGCAATATTGATGCCGGGGAAGCACAATCCACCAATGGCTGCGAACAAACAACCGACCAAGAGCATGAGAATATCCGGAGTGGTATAAAACCGGAACAATTGCATAAACGGAACCGGTTGAATAGGAGTAAGATCGTCTTCTTTTTCCTCTCCATCTTTTCCCGTGGGTGAGGTTGCCGTCGTCACCTTTCCTTTTCCCATCTTGTTCTTCTATATCACCACCACGTTCGACGCGAAGCTGCGAAGGAAGAATTGAGATCGAAAGAAGTGATGGGAAGGATTATCTACCGCGTCCACTCTTTAAAACAGAACGCGTTAGTTGTCCTTCTCAACTCCCTTTTTATTCTATGAAAACAAAGGAAGGTGCCAATAAAAATGACGTGTTTTAGCCGTGGAAAGGAAGGAAAATTCACGGCTGAAAAAGCACAAAAAAAAAAACTCAATGCAAGCACGAAACTTGACAAGGCAAAAGGGAATATAAAAAATAGAAGAAAAAGGTCCATCTCTTTCCGTAAACAGTACGTGTGCGTTTGTACAAATTACACCACCGGCAAAGCGATGGTGTTTGAGTGGCAATTACAATTACATTATTTCTTCCGATGTGGAATGAATCTCTTTAAACGAGGAGCACCGCGTTCACGCAGCCATCGTTTTCCGGATTATTCGTAACTTGCGCGTACTTCCCCCACACTACTTTACCTCCCGGCGTAACTAATCCCAACTCCTCTACTGAAACCTCAATGACTGTGCCTTTTGTCATCACGCCTAAGGATGAGTACATTGGTCCGTTTGGATTCTTCTTCACGCCTAGAATTTGCAACTGAAACGTCGCTTTCAACTCTGGATGTGTGACGTGCGCTTTCGTGAATCGCAAGCCAGACGGGCGAATAAAGCGCTCGTATTTTGGTGGTTTACGCGTGAAACCTGGTCCAACAAACGTCGCTTTCGTAATCATTCTTTTCCAAGTCTTCTTCTGTCTTTTACCAGAACGCATGACTCGGAACATTTCGTCCTCCGCAATTGGTCGAACTTTCGGTAAAGGAACTTCCCACTTCCCCGCCTTCTCTTTCCGTTTTTGTTTAATCGTGTTGGAGAGTACTTTAGCTCTCGAAGTTGTTTCTCTGTCCATCAAGTACGCGGGAATAGCTCCTGGCGCGACTTCGTCTTCCACTTTTCTCTTTCTCCCTTTCTCTCCGTGTTGGTTGATTGTTTTCTTCATCGTGATCTTCTCCTTGAAGCGTTCTTTGCTGTATAATTTTGCCTTCAAGCCGATAAGTTTCTTCGCCATGGCGCTTCGCTTGTGCGGCTCTCTCGCTTCTTTCTTCCTCGCTTTCTCCTCATGATCGAGGCGTTTACCGTATCGCTTCTGGAAAAGCTCGATGTGCTCGTTTTGCGGCATTTTCTTCTTCTAAAGATTATTTTAAGATAGAGCGCGTTCTCTCTTTATGCGGCGGCGCGTAAGAAAATGACGGCTGAGGGTGAATTTTCGATGTGATTGAAGTCAATTTTCATCACTTTTTGTTCCAAACGTGTTTGTTGTTTGTGATCGATCACGTTTTTTGGCATCTCTCTCTCTGCTCTGACAGAAGAAAAAAACACACAACACAAATTGACACAAAACAAAAACAATAAAATCACCACACTTTACTTTGCAAGTAAAAATGCGTCGAGCGCTCTCTTCTTCCTTGCGAAGAATGTGTCTAACGACGAGCGAGATAGAAGGAGCGACGACGTCTACTTCGTACCATCGAATCTTTCCTTCCGCCGCTCGATGTTTATCAGGTGGTTTTAAAAATTCTTTTTCTTTTTCTTCTTCTTCTTCGATCGAAAAAGAACAACAACAACGAAAAACAAAACTTTCCGAGAGAGGCATCGTCGTCGAGCCCGGTTCGAGCATCGCCGCCGAAGGTGTTTTAGGTTTGAACAACTTGCGAGACGTTCCTGGATCAAGAAAGTATCAGAAACGAAAAGGCAGAGGTATTGGATCGGGAAAAGGGAAGACCGCTGGTCGAGGACACAACGGACAAAAGTCGCGTTCAGGTGGAGGACCGAGACTAGGTTTTGAAGGCGGACAAACGCCATTACGATTGACGTTACCCAAACGCGGGTTTACGAACAAAAACCAGATGCGATTTAACGTTCTAAATTTATCTGAGATCCAGCGAACGTTTGAAAACGAAAAGAACGTCGCTTTCAGCTCTGAAACGATCGGGAACGTCGTGACGATGAAACACTTATTAGCCGCCGGATTGCTCGATCGAAGAACGAGATTTGGAGTGAAGCTGTTGGCTGGAAACTGTAAAATGGACGACATCGAAGACGTGGAAGAAGATGAATTCGACGATGAAGAAGAGGATAATGAGAGGATGAAGAAAAAGAATGTACCATTTACGCTTAAATTGGATATAGAAGTGTCTCGGTGTTCAGAAACAGCAAAGGCGCTCATCGAAAAGAACGGAGGAAGAGTTACCAAAGTTCACTATAATCGATTAGGATTACGCGCGCTATTGAAACCGCACAAATTTCCAAGAGGATTACCGAAACCAGCGAGGACGCCACCGAGACTTTTGAAGCATGTTGACCGCGAGGGAACCTTATATTTAGAAGAGCGCAAAGCGTTCGTTTGAGAGGATAAAATGATATAAATATACTAGTTGTACTACTACTTTTTAGAACTATATACGCAAGACTAATGAACAATTTATCTACTTTTACGCAACAATATGTTGTCGCTGCTGCTTTTGAAATTCTCGACTACCGAATACGGAGTTGGATGCGCGCAAAAGCACAGATGTTGTTACCATCGCGGCCCCGGCTACCTTTTTCTCTACGTATCGTTCAACTGCGAGCACGGCGTGCTGTCGCGAAGAAGAGCTCGTCGCTGCAAACGAACCAAAGTGCTTCCCGACTCGTTGAGCCGTCGCCATCTTCCCCTCTCCAGTTGAAGAAGACGAAGACGAAGACGTTCGAGCGTCGTATAAAACTTCCGCCAACGTTTGCATGACAAATCCCATGGCATAGCAACTCGCGCCAACTTGTGCCGAGATCGTGAGAAACGCTACGGATCTACCTCGTTTTCGCGTTGCCGTGAACGCGTTCAGACCGATCGATCCTCTTGTGCGGATAGCCGGTGAAACTAAGCTCACAATAGCCGCGTTCATGCCGATAGCCGCGAGAATATCACACGCGAAAAATTCCCACTCGTCCCAAAAAGAAAGCGGGGCGGGTCCTGCTCCTCCCGACTTCTTATACATCTTTTTATTGTTGTTGATGCTATTCTTTTTGCTATTCTTGGAGGATGACGATGAAGACGACGACAACGACGGCGATCTCGCGCGCACTCTCATAAACTCTATGAATGATAATAAGGCAACATCAATCGAGATATCTGTAAAGAGCCGACGACTGAAACTCGCATCCATCAACGCTCGGTTACGAAAAAACGCAAATTTTGATACCACGTGCTTCATGAAGAAAGATTTCGAGTTCGCGAGGTCGAACCAACGCATCAGAACAGCAGCAGAAACGCCATTGGACGTTCGAATCATAGTGAGCATATCTTCAGGTAAAGGCGCTTTGTGTTCTTTACACAGCTGTTCGACTTTTGATGTTGGAATCGAGCCGTCTGTTGAAGAAGAAGCCGATATTGAAAGAGCGCTACCATTATTATCGGCTTCATTCTCGTTCTCTTCGCTGTCATCACTATTTCCACTATTACCGCCGCTACTACCACCATTGTTATTGTTATCATTACCGTTGTTGTTGTCACCACCGCCGTTATTGCTATCCGCGACAGGCTCGAAGCCAGATTTCTTCTCCCTCACCTTGCCCCCGCTGAGTTCTGCTTCTGAAAAATAAGTAAACGCGCGAGCGGTAGATGACGAAGATGATGATGAAGATGACGAAAGCGAGACTGATCCCATCGCGAATGCGCGCGAAGAGGAGGGCAAGGACGCGTTCCAGCTGTTGCAACTCTGATTACTCCTTGTTCCTGTTGTTCCTGTTGTTGTTGTTGATGATGATGATGGATAACAGGATACGGCTCCTTTTTTCGTTGATTTTTCCCAACTGATTCGTTTGCTTTGAAGCGCCGAAGTTTTAATCGACGACGACGACGACGAGCTACGCGTGGATGGGCCACACGTTGCAACATTCAACTGATTGCGGATTCCGCAACACTCCATCTTTTCGCAGTATATCATCGAAAGGAGTTTTAGAGAAGTGTTATTTTTGTGATGAGGAAATTTCTAACTGAACCCACAACAAAAGCAAGACAAAACAGAGCAGCCAAAACTTCATTTTTACACAAACAAAGAAGAGAAAAATTCAAAAAGAAGTTGTGGAAGTTGTGAAAAGTGCTATTCATCAGTATTGGTTGTCGTTCCTTTTGTGACGTTTTGTCGTGTCAAAAGACACGACGCGAAGAGCATGAGCGAATTAAGAATGCTCTCAGATGCCGCGCTGCTCGCGGCTGCGGAGAAGTCAAAGGAAGGTGCGACGACGACGACGACGGCGACGGGAACATTTCCGCAGAAGCAGAAATTTTCGACGACGATGAAGAAAGCACTGCCGCAATCATCAAACACGACGAACGGCGGCGACGATTCGGACGACGAAGATTACGTGATTGGGAATTTAGAGTGGGATTCCGGTGGTTCTGGTTCAGACGATTCAGAAGACGACAACGACGACGACGACGACGACTTCTCTTCCGGCGATGAAGAAGAAGACAGCTCGGACAAAGAGGAAGGAGAAGAAGAAGAAGAAGAAAAAGAAAAAGAAAGGAAGAGAAGAAGAAGGATGAAGGTAGAACGCTCTGTATCTGGGAAGCTCAGCTCATCACCGACGAATAAAGTCAGAGGAGAGTGCGAAGAATTGGAGTATTCAGAATCGGAGGAAGAGTCAGAGGATGCAGGTAGCGATAGCGATAGCGACGAAAAGAGAGCAAAACGATACGAAGAACTCGAGGCGGAAAAGTTCTCAACCGTACAAAAGCAAGAGAAGAGCACGAGAGCAGGGGTACGACGCGTTCAATTTGATCTTATCCCGGACAATAAGCCCGCACAAATGTACGACGCGACAAGAGGAGTAGCCAAATTTGCGAAATTGTCAGTAGGAAAAGAAGTATCAAAAGATATCATCAGAGATACGACGGGATGGATCCCGGCGATAGCGTCGCCGATGAAGGCGCTTCCGGGATCTCTCGACTTTTACGAGCGACAAATAGCTTTAAATGATATCAACGCGCCAAATGGAGTAAATCACGTGTCGGGTACTGGTAGTCTACATTACTTTTCGGATAGTGAAGACGACGACGTTGGCTGTTATGATAACGACGCTTTGAACAGAAGCGCTTCGCGGCCGAGCGCCGGACCAATCTCCAGAAGAACCCGTGCGCGGTTCAACATGGACGACGTTTCGCTTGATGAACTAGAACAACGGCTGAACACGTTACCAGACGAGGAAGAGATGATGTTCACGAGTGAAAAAGATATATACGAGGATTTCTTGAGCGCAGTTCGTGTCATAGACACGAACGACGACGTTGGTCTGTTGGATAATATAGGAGCAAGTGACGGTGGAAATGACGGCCCGGATAGGAATGAGGAAAGTATAGCAGCGGTGTCGTTTAATACAAAAGGCGATAACGACAATGATGATGTTGACGACGACGATGACGATGACGACGAAGATTTTGAAGACGAAGATGTGCGCGCGCGGGAATTTCAATTGAAGTTGCGAGCGGAAAGACGCCGTTTGGAACGAGACTGCAGAGACGCCGGCAAAGAGAATCGCAATGTAGAAGGCGAGGCGGGAAAGGGAGTTGGAAAGGTGATACCACAACACATGATACTCGCGACGAGACAATCGCAGAGAGTCGCGACTAGGAATGCACAAAAGCTGATCGAGCTAAAAAGAAAGTCGCACATGACTAAGAGCCAAGTACACCATTTGCGCGATCAAATAGCTATCCATTCGCAACTTCTGGTACAGACGTTTGCGCTGCATGCTTGCGGAGAAATCAAGGGGTTTTCAACCGAGTTCGAAGGTCCCGCGGATCTCTCGCTCAATTCAGAGTTCGTGAAAGGGAATAAAGACATGCTTGACGAGTTGAATTTGAAGTTCAAAGCAAGAAGAGAATCGGCTGCACTTGTAGTAAATGTGTTCGATAACGATATGATTCGCAACGCGGCTCAATTTATGGGTGACGTGGAAGAGTTCGCGCGTTCAGTCCGTCCTGATCTTCTCAGATTTACGAAAGAAGAAGGTAAACTTTGGATGTCTCCTAGAGATAGAATCATTACGGCAAAGTCGAGACATAGGCGACCAAATCTGCACTTCTCGAGAATAGATTGTATGTTCAGAGTGAATGACAGAACTACTTGTATGGATTACCCGGGAGCGAAACGTAGCGAGCACGTCACTGACATTGCTTGGAAACCATCAAACAAGCAACTGATACGATTAACGAGGGAATTTGCGTTGAAGACGCGCATGCAACGAAGTTATTTACCCGGAGAAAACTCACTGCTTTCGTTTTTAGTGCCGAAACTCATCGGTCGCTGTGATCAAAGTGAGAAGAAAGAAACAAAACAAGGAAGTATGCGCGAATATGCGCCGTCCAGGACTAAATGGCTCCACACGGAGGATGTTTTGCTCGCGCATGGCTTACTAACATTTGGATGCTGCTCGGATGATACTTGCCAAGATATCAGAACCGCAAAACAACGTGACTTCATGGTGGAGCGTTTTATTGACGTGCAACGGCGTTTTTTACCGGCGAAAACAGTCAGAGCAATCAACGACCGACTCATAAAACTTCTAGGCGAGTACGGAGAGGATATGAAAGATACGCTGTGGCATGCAAACAGAATAATCAGAAACATCAGGCAACGACAGGATACGTTCCTCACTCGTGAAGATATTTTGTTGATTTCGGATGTTCTCGAGTCTGTAAAAGGCTTGGACGCGAAGTATTTGGACAGATATCTCCTCTGGAGAGATATTGCGCTAAAGTTAGAAACAAAGTTTACGAAAAAGACGGAGTACGACAGTAAAGATTTACTGTTGTATATTCCAGGCTTGCTAAGTGATCAGTACGAACGCATGAAATGGAGCATATTGAGAAGAGGAGATGAACCAGCGAAAAGAATATCAGCCTCCGAAGTAAATCCGAGAGCGGTGGTCCATCGGCCGAACAAGAAGAGAAGGAAGCCGGAATCGAAAGGACGGAGTAGTCGGCAAAAGATGCAAGAGCAAAATCCAAATCTTCAAGAACACGTCGTCGTTTTGGAAGAGTTGCAGTATTCAGAATCGGACGAATCGGATGAGGATTTTGATGAAGGTGAAGCTGAAGAGTTGGAATACTCTGATTCCAGCGAACTCGAAGATGAGGATGAACTTTTGTAAAACAAAAATTGTAAGAACAAAAAATACGCTGCGCGCGCAGAACACCTATAATTTTATATATTGACTTTAAAAACGTCCATCATCATCTCTTACACTCTTGGATTACAACTAAGGCATATTCCTCTCCCGGTGCAATGACTAATTCTTTTCGCTCGAATCGGAGGCGTATGCACCTTGGTGACATATTGATCCCTCGACCATCTTCGTCGTAGTCAACTTCGTCGTTTTTGAGAGAAAAAGAGGCGGTGTTGGTCAACAAAGACGCCACGCTTGCAATAAAATCACTTTTGTTGATACATTTTGAACCACGAGCGTGGACGATGCGACCAGCTTCGCGATCGATTATTGCGCAGCCAATCACACCCGCGTGGGAAAACAGACGCTTGAAAGTTTCATCGACGAACATTATCAGTCGAGTGTTTTTTTTTTAATTATTAGTAGGGGTGTTTTGGAGAGAACTAAAAATCAGTTTTGACTTTTTGAGTATATCCCCTAATCCGGAACTAATCCGAGGTTGCCCCCTCTTGTTCTTTTCTACCTCGTTTTTTTTCCACTCACACTACAACAAAACACGCGCACTCCTCTCTTCTTCATTAAAGATGGTATCATTCTCTTCACTTGCATTGAACACCATCGTTCCAAAGTCAACGCGCGCGCACTCGTTGACTCTACCCAAGCGCTTTCTTTCTCTCTGCACGCCAAAAGCAGCAAGAACGCGCGCTCAAAAAGGTGTTTCTGTTGTCGTCGTATCTTCAACTTCTTCTCCTTCTTCCGAGGTTTCCACCGAGGAAGAGGAAGAGAAATGTATCTTATGGGAAGCTGCGAAGACGTCCGCGGCGATGTTATTCGTAAAAGATGGAGAAGGGAAATATACCGCGTGTAACGACGCGTTGTTGAACAGAATCGGTTTCAAGAAGGAGGACATCATCGGGAAAAACGACGAGGATATCTGCAAAAAGATACAAAATATTGCCGATACCGACGAGGAGCACAAGCGCTTCCACGCGAAACACTCGTATCGCGGCGAAGCAATCACCGATTTACCTAAAAGATGGGGCACCAACGACTATCTCGTGAGAAGCGGTCGCATTGGCGAAGGCAAGATTTTTAAAGAGCGCTACGCGTCGTTGGTTGACGATAAGTTCCACGAAGTTTTGGTATACAAAACCAAGATGTCCGAAAACGGAACGATAAGTGGGATCGCTATTCCGTACATGGGCTGAAAAAAGAGTCAGGAAATGAACTTTCTTGTCAACATACAAAGTCACTTATTCTACTTTCTAAACTGCGACCATACACTCTATCATCATCTTCACGAATCTCTTCGCGCCTGCAGCTCCTCCTCCGCATCGACCACTACATATGCACAGAGGGCAGCCTCTTTCGCACTGACAATTCTTCACCACGCACGCGGCTTTCTCGAGCAAAACTTCCGCTCGTTCGAATAGTTTATCCGACAAACCAACACCGTTGGGACAATAATCGTATATGAAAATGACGCATGTCGAATTCGGTGGATCGTTGGAAAATCTGAAACCGCCCGATACATCCTTTCTAGAACAAAACGCGATGGAGCTCGCCAATTCCACACAGACGTTGCGCACACCCAAGATAGCCGCAAAGACGTTTTCGGGCGGGATTTTATTCAGAACATCTTCCGGCAACGAAAACCAAAGTGATTTTGTTTGATAATTTGAGCACACGAGTGGCGTTTGAAACTCAACTTGGCTCACACTCTTGCCACTGTCTGCACCGGTGACGCGATAGCGATGATAGCCTTGAACAAACTCCTCCACACGGACGTTCCCGAGCGATACGCGAGTATTAAAAACTTCCCGGTTGTATCGAACGGCGCAGTTCTCTGCAACACTCGTATCTAATATAGTAATATTTTCTGTCTTTTTTTGGTATCGTAGCGAGTCCGTTCCGTGCGTACTCCTCGCAAAACGCGATACGTTTCATGGTATCAATCTTTTTCACTTCATACGTACCGTCTCGCGTCTGGTGGATACCGCCGACATACAGGCGCATCAAAGCTCGATCGGAATCTACGCACTCCACCAGCAACTTTCGTTTCTCGAGCATACCTTTCGTTTCGGGGTTTTGAAGCAGTTGCTCGTAATTAATGCCGCTACTGCCCTCCTTTGGTTTCAAGACGAGCCACCACCCGTCGCCGAACGGATTACCGCGCAACATTACCGCCGAGTGCGGGTTCACTCCGTATTTTTTCTGTTCCATCAAAGTATTCGTCGTAGCGTTGAACACGAGTGGGTTTATATTGGTCGGGGTTGAGAGTAACTTTTTCACCGCGGCGTGGAACGGCGTGTACTTTTTCACCGCTTTCCTTTCATTCGCCTCTGTACTGTCTTCATTCATGGCGTGTATCTCTTCAACGTTGAGTTTCGCGTACTTTTCGTTTTTCTTCTCTACTTCCTCCGTGCTCAAGTCGAACATTTTCGTATCGAACGTAGATGATAAATCTAAAACGAGCTCTTTTGCAGCGCACGGTAAGTGCAAAGTCAACAGTGCCTCGTTCTGCGGATCTATAAACGCTTCTTCTGGAGGACGTTTGAACAATTCTTCGTACCTATCGCAATAATACGCGTCGATTGGATTTTCCCGAGCGATGACTAAAGCGAGCGAAGTGCCACGACGCCTACCTGCACGACCAGCTTGCTGCAACAATGAGCTCGCTGTTTCTGGAACGCCTACGTGCACGGTAGCATCTAAGGATCCGACGTCAATTCCCATCTCCAAGGCGGAAGTGCACACGAGCGCGCATATTTGATTGGATTGTAGGCGTTTTTCTAACTCTCTACGTTCAGCGCGCGAATAACCACCACGATAGGATTCAATCTTGTTCGATAAGTAAGAGCACTTATCCTTGTTCAAAATCGTTCGAACTTCGCGCTTTACGGATTCGCACTGGTTTCGAGATTCGACAAAACATAAACATCGAATGCCATTTTTAGCCAAATCTGCGATTAAAACCGCCGCCTCGTGATTTGGACTCTTCCGAGTTTTCATCTCCGCCATCTCTCTATCATCCGCACTTACTTCAACACCTCCTTTACTCGTCGATTTCAACTCTGCCGGTTGCCAAAGCATGAACCTTTTCTCTCCGCTCGGTGCTCCACTTTCAGCGACGCTTGATGTATCCCTCGTCGTCAACGCCTTGACGTGCTCGGACGGGTACCGGATGGTAGCGGACGTACATATAAACTCGGGAGTTGGATTACCGTAGCTATTGCACACGCGCATCAATCTTCTAAATAACAGCGCGACGTTCGATCCCATAACTCCGTGAAAAATATGCGCTTCGTCTAAAACTATGAGCGATAGGTTGCCAAAAAATTTCTTCCCCCACAAGTGATGCTGCGGCAGCATCCAATGAAGAGAGTCAGGATTCGTAATTATAATTCTATTCGTGTTCTCCGCGCGTATTTGGGCTTTTTCCTGCGCGTCTGAATCGCCGTCGCACACTTTAATTTGGCAATTCGCTAATCGCGCAATCTTTTCCAAGTCCACCCCGTGGTTGGTCAACCCATTTTGTCTCGCTCCTCCTCCTACTGCGCGTTTCGCCGCGTCGATAAACTTTTGGAAACTCTCCGCCTGGTTATTCGCTAACGCTTTTAACGGGTACATCAACAACGCCCGTGCGTTTGGTTCCTCCATTATCATCTCTAGAATAGGGATGATGTAGCACAAACTCTTTCCCGATGCCGTTGGTGTCGAAATCACTACGCTTTCGCCCTGGCGCGCTCTTCGTATTGCTTCTGCTTGATGAGAGTAGATACGAACAATACCAACTTGCCTACAAATCAGCTTCATCTCGTCGATCACGATATTTCTATCGACATTTTCAAGAGGTACACTGTTCGATATCTTTGCAGGAACGGATTCCACGTGCAAGCATTCCTTAAATCCTCGCTTGGTGTTGATGAAACGATCCACTTTATCGTCGTCGTTTAATAAAACATTCGTATTCTGCTGAGGAGGATTTTGAGGAGGAGAAGGATTCCCTTTCTCGTCGTTTTGTTGCATCCCACCGTTCGAAGATGAGAGCGAAGAATGTTGTCGCGACAAGCGCCGTCGCTTCCCGATCGGTATATCTTCGAGAGGGACACCAAGCCACTTCGCGTCGTCGTTTACGTCGTCGTTGTCGTCCTTTTTATTCCCCTCGTCGATTTCATTTGTAATGTTCTCCATCATACCGTGGTGCTGTTTATTCCACCATGTCTCTCTACGCGAAACGCGAATTTTTGAAGAAAAGACAGAAGAATTTTTGAAGAAGAAGTGAGCACCACATGGGTCACTTTTATAAACGTATTAACTATTTTTATTAAACTACTACTCGTTGTATAATTATTTAAAGCTGCTCCTAGACCATGATGAGTATTCATCATCGCGTTCATCACTATTTCTTCCTCTTCGTCGTCTGAATCGTCGTCTTTTTTTTCGTATTCTTCTTGTCTACTTTACTTATTCGAGCGTCGCGAATCGCTAATTTCGCCTTCATCGTTCTCTCTTGCTGCTCTCTCGCCATGGCTTCGATGGCTTTGTTGAAGCCGCCGAAACTTCGACGACCGAATACCCACTGCGTGTTCGATGTTTTCTTCTTCTCTCGCACAGAGGCGAGCTGCTCTTGCAAAGCTTTTTGCTTGCGAGCGCGTTCGTACTCATCTGGATTCTCGTACGTCCAGTGCTCGTCGTCGTTCTTGTTGGTACTCGTGGTTGTTGCTTTCGTCGTCGTTGTTGTCGTTGTTCTCGCCGTGGTTAATGATGTTGTTGTTGTTGCTTTCTCGTCGTCGCTCGTTTTCTTCTCTTGCGCTCGCTGCATGAATTTTAAACCCTTCAGTTTAGAGCTAAACTTGCTGTTCCCAATTGTTTTCACTTCTTCTTTTGATGTTGCCGTCATGGTGTTGATGATAAGTGCTTTGATAAGAGTTGCGCGTAACCAACAAAAACCGTGTAAAACAAATGTGGAGACACACACAAAAAAAAGAAGGAAAATAACAAAAAAGAATTCTTCACTCAAAGGTTTTTATCATTATCGCCGCGCGGAAGAGCGCGGCGAATTAAGAAGAGAGACAAATTGTTAGTCAAATCAGTAGTCAACTCATAATAGTCTCTTCTTTTCGTTGGTAGTCGCAGTAGTAGCGGGTAACAAAACCTTCCTTCATTCCTTCCTTCCTTTGCAAAAATGGCGTCTTCTTCGTTTGGAAAGAAATTGAAACGCATGTTCAAGAAGAGTAAATCATCAAAGAAGACGATAAAAGGACGAGAGGATGCCGCGGCGGATGAAATGTACTTCAGTTGTTCAGAGTCGTTCGATGACACAGGCGAAGAGGCGAAGGGAATCAATCGGCGTTTTTCCTTTGGCAACAACAAGAAAAAAGAGTTAGCGAACGTGCAACCGGATGAATCGAAAGGGCTGAAAGAATTGCATAAAATTGTGGTAACGAGCGAGCAAAAAGAAATGTTGAAGAAGGTTATTGCGAAGGACCCGAAGTTATTCGATTCAAACGGCCACATGGAAGAATCTCGAGTGCTCTCCGGTCGACCGCTCGAAATATTCGAACGGATATCGAGTCGCAACGGCGGTCCAATAAAGGAAGAGGATTTTGATCCGCAGGTGTTCGTTCGCCACTCGCGTGTCGCCATCGAAAATAACCCGACGAAAACGATAGAGGAACAAATAGAATATATGAGAAACCAATTGGAGTGCATTCGAGATTGGCGAGGGCGTTTGGGGGCGGATTCAGCGTTGCGCGACTATGAGAAAATACCGAATCAAAAGGAGTACTTTGATCTTTGGCCGTTGCATATCCACGGAAACGATGCGTATGGACATTTAATTTTTGTCGAAAAGATTGCGGAAGTTGACGTCGACTACCTGAAAACTATAATGACCGTGGAAGAAGCGTTGCACGTTCGCATGGTGTGTCACGAAGCTATCGCGGAATTGAAGAAAAGACAAAGTGAAGTTATCGATAAAGTGGTGTATAAACACATCTGGGTGATGGATTTAGCCGATATTAAATGGTCCTCGTTCACGCACGACGTTCGCGACGCTTTGCACAAGATATTGAAGATGTGCATCGAACAGTATTCGGACACACTATATAGAATTATCATGATCAATACGCCGATGATTTTCAGAATGGTATACAAAGGCGCTTCTCTGGTGATTAAACCTTCAACAAGGAAGAAAGTTAGAATGCTTGGTCCAACGAAGCATCCGGCGACCTACGAAGCTTTTAGAAAGTTGGGCGTTACGAGAGAAAACGCGCCTCCGTGCGCGGGCGGGACGAATAAAGGTGTAGATATATTGGACTTAGTGCAGGTGTACTCGAAAGAGTTCAAACGCAGAAAGAAACATTAAGGCGTTTTGTTTTGTATGTGATGTAATAAAGTAATTTAATAACTTTTATGGGCACGTGTACTCACTCACTTGCTCATTACTATTAAAACTACTATTTGTACAATCTATTCTCTTCTATGAATTCGGCGACGAAAGGATTCAATTCCTCGATGGTCGATGGTTTCTTTCCGCTACTGGTGGCCTCTCGAACAGCAGTGCTCGAAACGTCTCTCAGGCCTGATATATTATCAAGGAAAACAACGGACTTTGCTTCTTTTATCATCGTAGGCGTTGCCGTTGCCGTCGTAGGAGCGGTCGACGAGATTCTAGGAACGACGACGAGATTCGTCGTTTTCAGAATCTCGTCTCCGCGTATCCATTTACCACCAATTAAATCGTCGTACGCGTCTTTGCCCATCACGAACGTATACTCGATGTTCCTCTTTTCAAAGTCATCCTTTTCCTTCTCGTAGACGTTTCTCAAATAGTCCAACAACTCAAACGTCCCTACAATAGTCGCGTCTGCGTCTCCGGTTACTTTCCTCTTCCACTCCGTCGCTTCGAGTTCGATTCTTCTCACTTTGACCCTTTTCACAGACGTTTTTCCTTCTCCAGGGATCGAGAATTGTTTCTCGCACATTTCGCATCGCTGCTGAAAATTTGGCATTTTCGTTTTCAGCATCGCGTCATTTTTGGATTCAAATGCGTGTCTGTACACCGGCACTACCCACACTTCGTCGTACAATTTGTCGTCGTCGTCGTCGTCACCATTCGTTTTAATCCTTTTCATCGCTAACAACGCCTTGACAATTTCTCCGTGACCTCCTCTGTCCGTCACTGGGTTTGCGCTCAAGCCAAACAGCGCGATGTTTTTTCTTCTCTTCTTCATCTCTCTGAAACTCTTCCTTCACGAGGACACAAAACCCCTAAAGATTTTCTTTTAAGTCCCGATCTCTCCTACTCGTTCGTTCTCATGCGATATATGTCGGTTTTTACCACGCGATATGCAATCAATATACACTCGGGTTCTTACTATACACTTTGGTTCTTCTCACTACTACCAGTAGTAGTAGGTATTATCTCCATATATTAGTACCTAGGTACTCGTAGGTGTTTTTTGAAGTGTTTTTTGAAGAGTTTTCGTTTTCGTGCTTTTCTTTTTCAGTGCAAAAACATCTTCACAACCACCACAAAAGTCAAAAAGAAGAAGACACCCCCCCGGGTAACGACGAGAGAAGAAGAAGGAGAGAATGAACACGATTTTTTCAGCACCGTCGGCGTCGTCATCATCGTCGTCGTTATTCGTAGCTTGGACTGACACGACAGCAGGAGGAGCTACTCTGAATACAAAGCATCTTCGTTCTCATCTTCGTCGTCATCATCACCGACAACGCAGCAGAGCAGAGGATTATCCATTCAGAAAACTTTCATCATCGACCACGAGAACTCGCGCTTCCTCTTCTTCGGACGATACTAATACTGATACTACAAATTCATCATCATCATCTTGGACGGCGAGAGAGAAAACGCAGATGAATAAAAATATCGATTACTTGTACGAACTCGGGAAGAACGACACGGGAAACACAAACACAAACGTCGGAGCGAAAGAAGGAAAGATTGACGATATTTTCGCACGGAATCGAGGCGATGGTGAATTTAAACTCGGGGCGGATTCAGACATCGCCAACGGCGATTTGCGCTTTCGGTTCCAAGAAGTGCGACAGTTTAACAACTTAGTCGGAGACTACTTCGTTCCCGAACAGTTCATAGAAAAAGTAGCTTTACACGTGTGCAAAAATTTCATGTGCGCCGCGCAACCGAATAGTCCGAATGTCCCTTTGATTTTAGGCGTCTGGGGTGGTAAAGGATGCGGGAAAACGTTCAACTTAGAACTCGCGTGTATAAAATTAGGAATGATGCCTATCGTAACGAGCGCGGGTGAACTCGAAGATGAAAGCGCGGGCGGGCCTGGTAGGCTCATACGACAAAGATATCGACGCGCGGGAGAAGTTGTTCGAGTGCACGGGAAAATGTCCTGCTTGATTGTGAACGACATCGATGCCGGATTGGGATGGTTCAAAGATACGCAACAAACGGTGAATAATCAAACTGTGTGTGGAACGCTCATGAACTTGTGCGACCATCCTGAGTTAGTTTCTTTAGGCGAAGAGCGCCGCGAAGACGGCTCGAATTTACAAACCGTGAGAATACCCATCATAGTCACCGGGAACGATTTGAGTCGTTTGTACGCACCGCTTTTGCGAGATGGAAGAATGGAAAAATGGTACTGGGACCCTCAATTCGATGATATTGTAAATATGGTAGACGCTCTGTTTAAAGACGATCCGTTGTGGAGTATTGATGATACGAGAGCGTTGGTGGCAAAATTTCCGAACCAACCGCTGGATTTTTTCGGAGCTACGCGTTCCACGGTGTACGACGACGCCATTCGTAACTGGATGATTGGCAACTCGAAAAAGAAGAACGGTTACGACGATCAGTTTGGCCAAGTATTGATGAAAAATTTAGCTCTTGGGACATCTAGTGTGGATTTATTTGGCAACGTTGGTACGGATGAAGCGCCTTCTTCGGCTTGGAAGTACCACGCGCCTCTGGAGATTGTCCAGTCCGAGAAGACGCAAATCACCACGGAAAGCGTAATGGCAGCTGCAAAAGAGTTATCGAACCAACAAGATTTGGTCAACTCAGAAAAGCTATCAGTAGAGTATATGAAGTGGCAAAAGAATCCCGAGGATTTAACCCCGGAAGAAAAAGAAGCTATGGAAGCTAAACGATCTTGGCAAAAAACGATGAAGAAACGAGAACATGAACGCGAGTTAAGACGCATGGAGATGCGTTCGAGCGCAGCGAGCGAGCAAGCCTTGAAAGCGCGCAAACTAATTCTCGAAGCTACAATTCAGCGAGCGAAAGAAAAGAAAGCAAAGCGAGAAGCTGAAATAGCAGCGAACCCATCGTTAAAGCTCGAAGAGGCTGCGAGAAAAATGAACTCAGAGGAAGCGAAAAAGCAAAACGCCATTCCGGGACCGCCGTCTCGTAAGGATAGTAAATATACCATCGTATCTGTTGAAAGCGCATTTGATGCCTTCAAGGCAAAAATGTGCAAAGTGGTAGATGTACGAGACATGCGATCGTTTAGACGCGAATCTGTCGTCGGATTCATCAACCTCCCTATTGTTAAAGTTGAAGGAAAACCGCTCGCGTATACGTACGAAGCGAACGCCGCAGATTTTATCGAGCAGTTTACGAAGATGTTTACGAGTAAAGAAGAGATGATTGTATTGTTAGGTGGTGATACAATAGACGAAAGGACAAATCTTGAAATCGACAATCCCGAACTAAATGGTTTAGCGGCGTATTTGGCTGAAAACATCGGATACGAAAACATCGCGGTCGTTCCGGGCGGTTACGATGGATGGGTCCGCGAATACACTCCGGGTGGTAAGAAGAGACTGAAGGAGTGGTCGCTCGATTACGTCACCGGTGCAGCTGGAACAACATGCGTTGGTGCCGAGCTTCCCGTCGTTGGTTCTCTCGCAGACGAGCGTCGCGCAGCTAAACTTGAAAAACTCGAGAAGTTGAAGAAAAGTTTGGCGAGTGGCGACGCGTGGAAACGCGCGTTTGATCCTCGAAGCGGTAGGATGTACTTCTACCACAATAAGTCGAACCGGACACAAAATCAAAATCCAGAAATGTATAATGCTAAAACAGGACGTTGGAAGTTGCTAGATCCGCTGGGCGAAAATGAAAAGGAAGAGGAGGAAGAGGAATGCGGCGAAGGCATAACTAATGAAGATGATAGGGGTTCAAATGCAAAAGTAGATATCAAAACGATTACCATCGACGAAGCCGTGGAACGTTTCTACTCGAAGAAAGCCGTCCTCATTGACTGCCGAAACGCATTTGATATTAAAACCGAGAGTATTGAAAAGATGTTGACATGCCCGTTGCGACTTGCGAAAGGAACAAAGTTGAGTCCGGAGTACGATCCTGTCGAAGAAAAAGATTACATAGAAAGTCTCTTGACATTGCTAGGCGGAGGAGGCGACGCCACCGAAGTAAAAGCACAAACAATCATTTTCGTTGGGGGCGATTCAGATGAAGAACAATCGCACATTGCCGCATCGCGAGCGCTTCTGAATGGATTCGAAAACGTAGAAATAGTGGACGGTTCCGTTTCAAAATGGCTAAAATTTTATAGTCCGTCCGGAAAGAAGAAAAAGGTCGTGGCAGGTGGCGCCTATAAAACCGACCTGTTAGCGACTGGCGCGTTCAATCCGTTTGCTGGAGAAAGTTGATCGCACTAAGATGTAATAAATTTCAAAATATGTAAAACTAGTAACTAGAATGCAACGCGATACATCATCATTATTGCCGACGGCGGCGGAGCTTTTGGTGGCTTTGGATTCGCGCGTCGCGCACCACTTCTCCCCGGCGGCGTCGTAGATGAAACTCGTCCTCCTCGTCCTCCCGCGAACTTCCTTTGGGAGGGCTGATGCTCTCGTGGAGGCGGCGAAGATTGCGTTCGCTGCTGCGGCTGTCGCGTCTGTTGTTGCTGCTGATTATTCCACTGTCCCCCTCTGAATCGTCGCTTTCTCCATTCCTTTAACACTTGCGCAACGTCACCGTCGTAACGTCGAATTGAGGTAACACCTTCAGTTAATGATTTACACCCGGGAGGCGTGATTGTGCTTCTCCACGCTTCCATCTCTCTCGTCGTGTAAAAGTCTTGTTCCTCTACGTCTTTTGTATCTAATACCTTATGCTTCCAGTACAGCACGGGGCTTCCAATCGTGCGCAGCACCTCTTCGTCCTTCGATAAAGCTTCGTCTGCTGATAATCGCGCTACCGCAGCTTCGAGCGATGGTAGCGACATCGGTGGTTTATCGACGTGTACGTATGCGTTCTTTACGTGTTGGAGATGATTTCGATTCAATCTGCGCAGCTCATCTCGAACTTCTTCGTAAGACTTGTACGTTTTCTTGGACGGAAATTCAAGCGGAGGGTCCTCGTATTCAGACGCGTCGACAGTATCATCGCTCACTTCATCGTCGTCGTCGTCGTCAGTTGAGAGAAAAACTTTTACGCTACCCTCTTCGTCTTCGTCTTCAATATCATCGTCTCCCTCTTCGTCTTCTATTATGATGACATCTGAAATATCGTCGTCACTTTCGTCGCCATCGTTCAAAACTTCTACGTACATCGGTGATTTTCTCGCTAACAATTCGTCAATGCGGGATGTGTTCCCACTTTTCTTCGATTGATTCTGCTTTGGCTCGTTTCGTTTAACAGTATCGACAGACTTGTTTTTCGACCCCCCAAGTGCTTTTGCAGTCCTATTCCCGGAGAGTTGCAGCTGCAACGTTCTTTCCAACGGAGCAACTTTGATACGATGCTTAATACATCGCGCGCAGTAATCGCACACGAATAGTTCGCGCAAAGGAGAATCTGGATCTACCAAAGCTTGAATGCCTTTGCACAACTGAGCACGACCGCCTCGCGGAATCACCGCTAACGAATACGCCAAAGGCGTAATAGGTGCCTTGTTGTAAAAAACAGCCTCTGCCCGAGTCTTATCTCTCAACGGATCGCAATTCTTGTCAAACGTATCTGGTATAGAAGCGTAATCGAGTAAATCGTTTCCACCGAGACCACCAACCTGGTTTACTAATCGCGGTCGCGACGAGGAATCGTAAAGCGTATAGAATGAAAAATCTGCACATTCTCCCGCATGATACGTCGCCAACACCCACTCGACGCCGTACATGTAATCGTACACGCGTTTCACGCTGCTGTCGTTGTTCTCGTTCACGTCCGAAAAATTGTTCCAAACGTGTGCAAAATCTTCAGCTGGCATGTTTGCAAGCGTAGAGTAGTTGATTAAAAAATCCTTGATGGTTACCATGTCCTTGGCGAGTGGACTCGCGTATTTGCTCGTGTGTTTAAAAGCACTCGCATCGTTCTCTTCCAACCAGTCCAAATAATTTGGATTTAAAAGCGTTCCGGCTACGGCTTTGAGCATGGCCCAATTTACGGTGTCATCCATTCCCGTCATCGGTTGCGAACGTCGATCTCTTTCCAAACGAAGTTGAAACAAAGGATCTTTCGTATTCGAGGGAGAACCCGGGAATAACCGGTTTCGACCTTTGAACATTTTACAGCTCCTCACGCGCACGTAATTTCTCCACGAAAACTTCACCCCAAATCGACTCCCACTAATGTAATCGTTACCTGACATCACAGACAAACCGACAAAATCCCGTCGAATCGCCGACAACTCCTCTGCGTATTCCTTTGGGTGCTTTTTCCGGTCTGGTAGAATACCGTCCCACCACATTTGCCCGTCATCACCTTCATCGCTACTCCTATTCTCACTGCTAGAATTATTGCTATTGTTATTCGAGCCTTTCGCGTGCAAATCTTGTGATTCCCCACCACTACCACCGCCTCTTTTCTGGTTGTATTCATTCATTTCCATTTCCCTTTTCGCTTGCCTTTTAGATTTACTCCCAGCCCCGGCGCCGCCGACGCCGCTCAAGTTATTTTCCGCGCTGAGCGCTTTTGAATTCGGGTTTAAACTCATCGCTAATTCCTCGTTGAACATTCTGGCTGAAAACACGAGTCTCTGCGCACCACTAACGAACACGTCCATGGTTGGATTAACCGTCAGCGCCAAAAGAATGGCGTCGGAATCTTCGGAAACGACACAGTGCGTGTGATTTTGAAAGTTTGGATTTTCCTGTCTCAACTGCATGGCTCGAACGAGTTTAATTTCACCTTCACCCGGCACCGTCGTTCCCGAGAGCTCGTATAAAATGTCCGGACCAAAATCTTCTCGGTGTACTTTTGACGCGATGTAATACTCAATCGCTCGATCGACTTTCAGCGCTAACCTCGACCCGGGCGTAATTCCGAGTTTCATCATTCTCGATAAATCCGTCGATAATGGTTCTCTCTCTCCCGACGATAGTCTCACTCGTCGTCGTCGTTGCGTGATGGTCTTAGCCATTGGCGCTGGCCCGTCTAAAGCGAACGTAATCGAATGTCTCGGTCGCGTTCGACGAATGATACCGGTCAACAAACCGAACAACTTTTTGTAAAAGGCGGACTCTGTTTTCGTGTGGTGCGCGGCAACATGCAAGACGTTATTCACATCCACGTACACGTGGTCGAACGATGCCAGTCTTCTAGGGTCCAGTTTATACGCACTTTTAATATCATGCAACGACGATGATGATGAAGAAGAAGAAGTAACGTTACTGTTACTTTTGTTGTTGTTGTTGTTGTTGTTGTTCTTGTAGTTTTTTCCTCCGTCTGTTTTCGGTTGAGCGAAGCTCTTCTTGAACTCTTTCTGCATCATCTTGTTAAACCCAGAGATTCCCATTATGACGTACGCGTATATATCTTCTCACGAAAGCGCGCGGCGTGTTTGTTTCTCTCTCAGTCTCTCACTCTCTCTCTTTGTGTGTGTGTGTGTGTATATGTATATCTATCTTTCGCTCTTTACTTTACGACCTGACTAATACCGAAGGAAATGTCTTCAGTTCGTTATTGATGATGGAGAAATTTTAATCCCCGGCGACTTTTATATCGCATGTGGGTGGTCGTCCCCGCGGGTTACGAAGAATGTACGCTACTCGAGCGTTTCAGAGAAAAAGAGAAGATTGTGTTTACTCCTTCTCTTACGTCGTCGTCGTATCTTTTCTTCTCTCACCTACTTTCTCTCTCTCAAAACGTGTCCCGCCGACAATAAATTTGGAAAAAATTGGTTTGTCGTTGTTTGGCTTTGGCCAAAAACTCACCAAAACCTATTTAAATTGGAGCAGAAAGAGTTTTTGGCTCTGTCTGTGCAGACGTCGCCCCCTTTTTGGTTCGTCGTTTTGATCTGAGATCTTCAACGTCTTTTTCGTCGAAGATATTTTCCCCAAAACCCCGACTGCCCGAAGAAAGAGGAACTTTTTTTCAAATAAACGCGACACATAACCCCACATCAACCATCACAAACAGAGCGAGATACTACACAAACAAACATCCTCATCACATCATCCTTTATTAAACAACAACAAAAGTAGCTCATCAAGATGTTTACTTTGTCCTCGAAAGCCGCCGCGCTTTCTGTTGGTGCTTCCTCTTTTTCTTTGTCGTCGTCGATGTCGAAAAAAGGAGGAAGAAATTCAAACACGAAGAAGAAGGTTGTTAAAACGACGACGACATCTTCTGCGGGGTCCAACAACAACAATAACAATATTAATAAAAGAAACGGAGGAGTTCAAAAGAACAAAGCGGTGGCGGATCCGACCGCGGCGAACGCAACTTCTTCCTCCCATCCGTTCCAAGACTTGGGCGTGAAAGAGTTAGACCCAGAGTTGTTTGTCATCATGCAAAACGAAAAGGAAAGACAAGCTTTGGGGTGCGAACTGATCGCCTCGGAAAATTTTACATCGAAAGCGGTGATGGAAGTGAACGGTTCGTGCTTGACGAATAAATATTCCGAAGGTTTACCCGGTGCCCGATATTACGGTGGCAACGAGTTCATCGATCAAACGGAAAGCTTGTGCCAAAAACGGGCCTTGGAGTTGTACGGGTTAAACCCGAGCGAGTGGGGAGTAAACGTGCAGCCGTTGTCGGGATCTCCGGCGAACTTTGCGGTGTATACCGCGTTGTTGAACCCGCACGACAGAATCATGGGTTTGGATTTACCGCACGGCGGTCACTTGACGCACGGATTCTACACGCCGAAGAAGAAGATCTCCGCGACGTCGGTGTACTTTGAGTCCATGCCGTACCGATTGAACGAGGAAGGCTGGGTCGATTACGACAAGTTGCACGAGAACGCGACGTTGTTCAGACCGAGAATTATCATTGCCGGTGCCTCGGCGTATCCGAGAAACTACGATTACAAGAGAATGCGCGAGATTTGCGACGATGTCGGCGCATACTTGATGTCCGACATGGCGCACATCTCCGGTTTAGTCGCGGCAAAAGTAGCGGACGATCCTTTCGAATACTCGCACGTTGTCACGTCGACGACGCACAAATCCTTGAGAGGTCCGAGATCTGGGATCATTTTTTACCAAAAGGAGTTTGAGCAAGCGATTAACTCTGCAGTCTTCCCGGGATTACAAGGCGGTCCACACAACCACACCATCGGCGCGTTGGCCGTGGCGTTGAAAGTGGCAAACACACCGGAATTCAAAGAGTACCAAAAGCAAGTGTGCTCGAACTGCAAAGCCTTGGCGAAGAAACTCACGGAGTTAGGGTATAGCTTATCCTCTGGCGGGACGGACAACCACTTGATCTTGTGCGATTTGAGACCGAAAGGCATCGACGGCGCGCGCGTGGAGAAGATTCTCGACATGGCGCACATCACTTTGAACAAAAACTCCGTCGTAGGTGATACGTCTGCGCTCATTCCGGGCGGTATTAGAATTGGAACGCCGGCGATGACGACTAGAGGCATGAAGGAGGCTGATTTCGTGAAAGTTGCCGAGTTTATTGACCGAGGCGTTACGATTGCGAGCGAGTGCAAAGCCTCGGTGACGACTGGAACAAAGTTGAAAGATTTCAAAGCATACGTCGAGGGCGCTGATTGCAAACAAAGCGGCGATATCGCCAAGTTACGCGCGGATGTTGAGGCGTACTGCGGCGCGTTTCACATGCCGGGTGGCGTTTACTAGTCACTAATATATATATTATTGTTACATGGTGCCTACTACTAATACTAAGAGTTACGAGCGCTTCAATTTTCTTTCGATTTTAGAGATTAAACACCTCCCGCGCTTTCGTAATGTCTAACAGTTCGCACATTCCCGGTTCAAAACCATCTTTCAATACGAACCCAGCAAAACTTGATCGGTGTAATTCGGTTACCATACAACCCAAACCTTCGAAGAACATTTTCTTTACTTGGTGAAATTTCCCTTCCGAGAGCGTAATCGTAGCCTTTGCGGCGTCTGTTTTATGAATTTCGAGCTTCGCCGGTAAGCACGCTTTTGGTTCTCCCGAAAGTTTCATCGTTCCTGAAGCAAATAACGAAATCGAAAAGGACGGAATCTCTTTATCGCACGTCACCTCGTACACTTTTTCTACCTTTTTAGAAGTGTACGCGTGTAATAGCTTCCCGTCGTCCGTGAAGAGAAGGACCCCGGTCGTGTCTTTATCGAGGCGTCCAACAGTGTTGATCTCGGGAACTCTGTTTAACCATCTCTCTATTCTTACTTTACCATTTACTGCATCCTCATCCATTAGAGTCGCTTTTATTAGTTCATCGTACACGTTATTTCCTTCCTCTTTTTCTTTCGAGCAGACGCAGTTTTTCGGTTTGTGAAATAAAATCAACACCCCGTCGAGTTCGTTGGATTCTAAAGGTCGTCCGTCGATGAGTACGTCGCTTGGGTCTAATTTCTCCGACGGAGATTTAATTTCTATTGTCGAATTGGAAGACAGAGAGAGTCGATTTCTGTTTAGAAATTCAGTCTTCACGCGACTCCTTCCATCGCAGTATCCCAATCTCGAGACCAGTCGGTCGACTCGTTCTTTCTTTCTGCTGCTGCTCTTTTTCTTTTCGTTTTCGTTTTTCTCGTCGTCTGTTTTTGTCGTCGTTGCCGAGACAAAAACCAATCTTCCTTTTCCTCTTCCTCTCACAAACCATCGACGGCACAGATGATGGTCGCGAGGACAATAATGTTGATTAGTTATATGACGTTGTCTCGCCAACATGGAAAGCGTGATGTTATGTTTATTTTCTTCTCGTCGTCATTTCCTATCTATGAGGCACACTCTTCAAAATCACTCTCGTAAAAAAAAAGTTCCAGCAGAAAAATTAGGGGACTTCTTTTTCAAAAAGTCAGATACTTAAGGAGTGTATGTACCTGTAGGGTAGGTATCATTAGAATTACATTTTGCGTGCTGAAAGAATAAACTACTTTATAGATTGACAGCCGCGCTTTTATTTCTTCGCAAACAATCCCTGATAAAGATATACACCAGCGATGGCCAAGGAAACTAAAATCGCGACTACGTAGTTATAAATTTGAGAAATCCCTCCAGTCGCGCTCGCCTCGTTCAAAACCTGTATTTGATCCGGAGTCGCGATTTCAGCAATCTTCCCAAAGCCCCACACCGTCATAAAGTCAATGAGAAAAACTGACGCGGCGATGGATAAATTCAGTTTCTTGAACGTGCCTCCTCCTAATATGTTTCGTTTACTCGCGTCTAATAAGACAAACTGCGCTGGCGCTAACCCAAAAACCGCGCCTAGACCAAACAATCTTCCATTTTTAAGGTTTAGGGTTTAGGGTTTAGGGTTTAGGGTTTAGGGTTTAGGGTTTAGGGTTTAGGGTTTAGGGTTTAGGGTTTAGGGTTTAGGGTTTAGGGTTTAGGGTTTAGGGTTT
>Ga0114997_10000330_pt1 | contig 38105 bp, 42 predicted proteins | sample ArcticOcean_MG_C_2_FD_87045 | JGI IMG/M metagenome (GOLD analysis project Ga0114997, IMG submission 87045) | Marine microbial communities from western Arctic Ocean - ArcticOcean_MG_CB4_136 | ecosystem: Environmental > Aquatic > Marine > Oceanic | place: Arctic Ocean: Canada Basin | collected... | reverse complement strand
TTAATGGTGGAGAACCAATGTTGTCTGAGACTAATAAAGTTTTTGGATATGAAACAGCTGATGGTACTTTTGCTCAGTTCACTTCTGTGCAGGCTCATCAATTAATGAAAAAGCCACCACAACTATCTTGGGAAGAAAGTGGTTGTTATAATTTAACGCTAGTTACAGCTTACAGAATGTTATTTGGACATGCCCCTCACGAATTAAAGCCAGGTCAATATGTTTTAATCTGGGGTGCTTCTGGTGGACTTGGAAGTTTTGCAGTTCAGCTGGCTAAAACAGTTGGGGCTAAACCAATTGGTATTATCTCGGATAATTCAAAAGCTGACTATGTTAAAAGCTTAGGAGCAGTAGGAGTTCTAAATAGAAAAGATTTTAATTGCTGGGGAGAGCATCCTGATATTGATGATGCCGAAGCATATGGTAGCTATATGAAAGAAGTAAGAAAATTTGGAAAAGCACTCTGGGAATTTACTGGAAAAGGTAAAAATGTAGATATGGTATTTGAACACCCAGGTGAAACTACAGTTCCCGTCTCTATGTTTATTGTAAAAAGAGGTGGAATGGTTGTAATCTGTGCAGGAACTACAGGTTATAATCTTACTCTTGATGCACGATATTTGTGGATGCATAGTAAGCGACTTCAAGGATCTCACTTTGGTAACTCTAAACAAGCTAGTGCTGCCAATGAACTGGTTTATGATGGTGTTATTGATCCATGTATGTCTGAGGTATTTGAATGGAATAAAATTCCAGATGCACATGAAAAAATGCTTAATAATGAACATAAGGCTGGAAATATGGCTGTATTAGTAGGAGCATCTTCTAAGGGTCTAAAAACTATTAAGGAGTAGACATAATACTTTATGGATAATTTATTAATTAAGTGTAGAGATTCTTTAGAGTCTATAGGTAAGTATACAGATGCTGCAAAGGCACAAGTAAAGAAGCTTGTGATGGAAGATGGCAAGGTGTCAAAACAACTCATGGCCAGAGAGCAACATGCTGCCCATGGCCTGGCTTGGATAGCGACTTACAAGGCTACACTTACTGAATTATTTAATTGGGCTGAAAAGCTTGAGAGTGAAAATAAGTTTTTAGAGACTGAACAACTTATTCTTCAATTTGCTTTTTCAGAATATTTATCTCAATTATGGCATGGAATTCCAATGTCTCAACTTGAATATGCACGGCCACAAGACTTAGGGTTAAAAAATGGTTTGTTAACTGAACTATCAACCAGTTCTGTTAAAGACTTAATGTTAAATGGAAATGAAGCATCTGACAGGCTTAAGCTTGCAGATATTTTAAAAGACAGTTTTTCAAGTAAGAATTTTGGTAATCTTGGGCTAGACGAAACTTCTTCAATGATAATTCAAGAGTTTAAAAAATTTGTAGAAGACGATGTTGTTCCCTATGCCCATGAATGGCACTTAAAAGATGAATTAATTCCAATGGAAGTTATTAATAAGATGTCCGAGTTAGGTATTTTTGGCCTAACTATACCTGAAGAATACGGTGGACTTGGAATGAGTAAATTATCTATGTGTGTGGTTACTGAAGAATTAGCTCGTGGTTACATTGGAATAGGATCTTTAGGAACTAGAACTGACATTTCATCTGAATTACTTTTAATTGGTGGCACAGAAGAACAAAAAAAATATTGGTTGCCAAAAATTGCATCTGGAGAAATACTTCCAACAGCAGTTTTTACAGAGCCCAACATTGGTTCTGACTTAGCTTCTTTAAAAACTCGTGCAGTAAAATCTGGAGATGACTATTCAATTACTGGAAATAAAACTTGGATTACCCATGGGGCAAGAAGTGATCTAATGACGATGCTAGCAAGGACAGATCCTAATGAAAAAGGATATAAAGGCCTTTCAATGTTCTTGGCTGAAAAAGAACGTGGAGATGATGATAACATGTTTCCAAGCAAGGGTATGTCTGGTGGAGAAATTGAAGTTCTTGGCTACCGGGGCATGAAAGAATATGAAATTGCTTTTGATAATTTTAAAGTAAAAGGATCAAATTTACTTGGTGGTGAAGAAGGAAAAGGATTTAAGCAATTAATGGAAACGTTTGAATCGGCTAGAATTCAAACTGCAGCTAGAGCCGTTGGAGTTGCGCAATCATCAATGGAAACTGGAATGCAGTATGCATTAGACCGAAGCCAGTTTGGACAATCAATTTATCAATTTCCAAGAGTTTCTTCAAAAATTGTTTCTATGGTTACTGAAATTATGGCAGCAAGACAGCTTACATATTTCTCTGCTAGGGAAAAGGACAAAGGTAACAGATGTGACCTAGAAGCAGGTATGGCAAAATTATTAGGTGCTAGAGTTGCATGGGCAACTGCAGATAATTCTCTTCAAATACATGGTGGTAATGGCTTTGCTTTAGAATATCCAATTAGTAGACTTCTATGCGATTCAAGAATTTTAAATATTTTTGAAGGTGCTGCAGAAATGCAAGCTGACGTTATAGCAAGAAGACTGCTTGCTTCAAATTAATGCCAAATGTTTTTTACTATTTATTAATTCCAATTGCCATTGCCGCAGTAACTGTAGTTCTTTTAACTGGGATTTTTAGTATGCTTAAGGGTGGAAAATTTAATAAGCAATACTCCAATAAATTAATGAGACTAAGAATTTTACTTCAATTTATAGCTATTGTGATCATAATGATTTCAATCTATATCGCTTCAAATTAAAAATGGTTAAGCTAACAAGAATATATACAAAAACAGGTGATAAAGGCAAAACCAGCCTTGTCTCTGGAAAACGTGTCTCTAAAGATAATATTAGAATTAGAGCATACGGTACTGTGGATGAGCTAAATTCTATTCTTGGAATTGTTAAGCATCATGTATCTAAGAAACTTACTAAAATTATTGCTGAAATTCAAAATGATTTATTTGATCTTGGTGCAGATCTAGCAAACCCAATTATTAAATCTCCAAAATTTAAACCTTTGAGAATCACTGAAAAACAAGTCAAAAAAATAGAATCTTATATAGATAATTTTAATAAACCTTTATCTAGTTTAAATTCATTTATTTTGCCCGGAGGATCACTTGGTGCGTCATATTTACACAATGCTCGTACAGTTACACGTCGTGCCGAAAGCTTGATTGTTGAGTTAAGCAACAAAGAAAAATTGAACGTTTTTTCAATGACTTACGTAAACCGTTTATCAGACTTATTTTTTGTACTATCAAGGGTGGAAAATGGTAATGGCAAAAGAGATGTATTATGGAAGCCTGGACAGAATACTTAAATTATTTGATCAAAAGCAAAAAATGATATAATTCCTTGTCCTATATTTCTTAAATAATTTAATTAGAAAGAACTTATAAATGAAGATCCTAGTGCCAGTAAAAAGAGTTATAGACCCCTATGTTAATATTAGAGTTAAGTCTGATCAGACTGGTGTCGAAACTGACAATGTAAAAATGTCGATGAATCCATTTTGTGAAATTGCTATAGAAGAAGCAATTAGACTAAAAGAAGCTGGTAAGGCTGAAGAAATAATTGCCATCTCAATTGGTAACCAACAATGTCAGGAGACGATAAGAACTGCACTAGCAATGGGAGCAGATAGAGGAATACATGTTTTGACTGATGAAATTTTAGAACCGTTGGCTCTAGCAAAAGTGTTGGCAAAAATTTATGAAGAGGAAAAGCCAGGTCTTGTTATTATGGGTAAACAGGCAATTGATGGTGACAATAACCAAACAGGCCAAATGTTTGCAGCTCTAACTGATTTAGCTCAAGGTACTTTTGCATCAAAAATAGATATTGAAGGAGACATGGCTGTTGTTACAAGAGAAGTTGATGGAGGCTTACAAACTATTAAGATTAATATGCCAGCAGTTATTACAACAGACCTAAGACTTAATGAGCCAAGATATGCTTCGTTACCTAATATTATGAAAGCCAAAAAGAAGTCCATAGAACAAAAATCTCCAGCAGATTATGGTGTAGACATAGCACCTAGATTAAAAGTTTTAAAAGTTATGGAGCCACCAAAAAGGCAAGCTGGAATTAAAGTAGAATCAGTATCAGAATTAGTTGATAAACTTAAAAATGAAGCAGGAGTGATATGACAACATTATTTTTTATTGAACATGCAAAAAATAAATTAAATGACCAAGGGCTAAAAGCCATAAGTGGGGCCAAGGAATTTGGTGAGGACATTCACGTTCTTATTGCTGGAACTAATATTGATGAGGCAGTGCTTCAAGCAAGTAAAATCGAGGGTGTTTCCAAGGTAATTCACATAGATAATGAGGAATTCAATAATATTTTAGCAGAAAAATTAACCTCCGCTATCTTCGATATTTCTGGGGATTATAATTATTTTGCTGCAGCAGCTACAACTACTGGTAAAAATGTTATGCCAAGACTTGCAGCTAAGCTTGATATAAGTCAAATTTCAGAAATTGTTGGCGTTGAATCTCCTGATACATTTATTAGGACTATTTATGCTGGTAATGCTATTGCAACAGTTCAATCCTCAGATACAAAAAAAGTTCTAACAATTAGACCTACAGCTTTTCAACTAAGTACTATTGGAGATAATGCATGTGAAGTTTCTAAGATAAACCCAGAAAATATTCCTAAAGTTTCAGAATATGTTGGGGAAGAACTAACAAAATCTGATAGGCCAGAATTAACTTCTGCCAAAGTGATTATTTCTGGTGGCAGAGGAATGCAAAATGGTGAAAACTTTGTATTACTAGATAAGGTAGCAGCTAAATTAAATGCAGCAGTTGGCGCATCTAGAGCTGCTGTTGATGCTGGGTTTGTACCTAATGATTATCAAGTTGGGCAAACTGGTAAAGTTGTTGCTCCTGAGCTTTATATAGCAGTTGGCATATCTGGTGCAATTCAGCACCTTGCAGGAATGAAAGACTCAAAAGTTATTGTGGCTATTAATAAAGATGAAGAAGCACCCATATTTGATGTTGCAGACTATGGTTTGGTTGCGGATTTATTTGAAGTTCTACCTGAACTTGAATCAGCTCTTTAAAATAAATATTGAGAAAATAAGTCAGTAAAGTACTGATTATCCCAATCAGCAGGTCCTATGTATTTAGCAATTTGTTTGCCCTCTTGATCAATTAAAATAGTGACGGGCAGTCCAAGCGCTTTAATTTCTCTAGGAATATTATTTTTACTATCAAAATAAAGATCGAGTTCTTTTATATTGTTGTCTAAGAAAAATTTCTTAGCCTTATCTTTAGGCCCTCTATCGAGGTTGATGGCAATAATTTTAAATTTATTTTTGTCAAATTTTCCTTGGAGTCTATCCAGTGAAGGCATTTCCTCTTTACACGGCTTGCACCAAGTTGCCCATAAATTCACTAATATTAATTTTCCTGATAAATCAGATAGATCATATTTAACACTATTTAGATCTTCAAAATCACTTATAAAACCTGGCTTTTCATCAAATATTATCTTTTTAAACTCCTCTGCACTTATATATAAAGGGTTGCAAAACAATAAAATTGTGGCATATACCAACAATAGCTTTGAAGATAAGTAATAAGATTTCATATAAATATACATAGTGAGAATTGATAGAATGTCTAGAAAAAAGAATACCATATTAAGACATCGTTTTAGTCAAAAAAATAAAGATGTTTTTACAAAAATTAATACTTCGATTGAATTTGATAAGTTTTTATTTAATGAAGATATAGAGGGTTCAATTGCTCACGCAGAGATGCTAGCACAACAGAAAATAGTTACTATAGCTGAGAAAAATAAGATTATTTCTGGGCTTAAAAAAATATTAATTGAAATACAAAAAGAAAAATTTATTTTTAAACCAGAATTAGAAGATATTCATATGAATATTGAAAATAGACTTCAAGAATTAATTGGAGATGTTGCTGGTAAGCTGCATACGGCTAGATCTCGTAACGATCAAGTTGTTACAGATTTAAAGCTTTGGCTTAGAAAAGATATAGATCAAATAGTTTCTGAACTAAAATATTTAAAAAAAACTATTATAAGATTAGCTGAAAAAAATATTGAAGTTATTATGCCTGGCTTTACACATTTACAAACAGCACAGCCTATTTCAGCCGGCCATTACTTTATGGCATATTATGAAATGTTTGTTCGAGATGTTGAAAGATTCAAAGAAACAAAGTCTAGATTAAATAAAAACCCTCTAGGAGCTTGTGCTATGGCAGGCACATCATTTAAAATTAATAGATTTACAACATCTAAGAGGCTTTTATTTGACGCCCCAACAAATAATTCAATTGATAGTGTGTCTGATCGAGACTTTGTAATTGATTATTTATATGCTTCAAGTGTTTGTGCGATGCATTTGTCAAGAATAGCTGAAGAAATTGTTTTATGGTCATCTAATTTAATAAATTTCTGTAAAATTAATGATGACATGATGTCTAGTTCTTCAATTATGCCACAAAAGAAAAACCCTGATGCTGCCGAACTAGTTAGAGCAAAAGCTGCTTTATTAACAAGCAACCTTTCCTCTATGTTAAATATTATGAAAGCTTTACCTCTTTCATATAGTAAGGACCTTCAGGAAGATAAACGATTAATAATAGATACAAGTGATAATATCCATATTTCTATTGAGGTGATTACAGAAATTTTAAAAGGTATGAAGTTAAATAAAGAAAAGCTATTAGAGTCGGCCTCAGATGGTTATTCAAATGCTACAGAATTAGCGGATTGGCTGGTAAAAGATATGAACTATTCCTTTAGAAAAGCACATCAAATAACAGCTAAAATTGTTAATTATGCTGAAGAAAATCATAAAAAACTAGAAAATCTTTCTCTTAAAGATTTTAAACAATTTGATAAAAATATTACTGACAAGATTTTTCCTAAACTAAATATAAAAAATGTAGTATTTAGCAAAACAAGTTATGGTGGAACTAGCCCCTTAGAAGTTATTAAGGCAATTAAAAAAGCAAAAAAAGAAATTAAATAGCATGAGAAAAATAACTCTTTTTATAGTATTAGGGCTACTAATGTTCAGTTGTGGTAAAAAAGGCTCTTTGGAACTTCCAGAGACAGTTGCTCTGAACCATATAATTCTAATTACAGCAATTTAATACTGTGAAATATTTTGATTATATAGATGAAGACTTAAGATCTGAAGAAGTTTCAATAAAAGATATAGCTAAAAATATTCCTACACCTTTTTATTGTTACAGCGCTAATGCATTTAAGAATAATTTTAATGTTCTAAAAAATGCATTTAAAGACTTGGAATTAAAAATTTGTTACGCAACAAAATCAAATTCAAATCTATCAATACTAAATATTCTACAAAAAGAAGGCGCTGGTGTTGACGTTGTTTCCGCTGGTGAATTGAGAAAATCTCTAATGGCAAATATTAGTCCTCAAGATATAGTTTTTTCAGGAGTGGGTAAAACCTATGAGGAGATTGAATATGCAATATCTAATAATATATTCCAAATAAATGTAGAATCTGTGAGCGAATTAAGTGCCATAAATAAGATTGCTCATAAACTTAACTTAGTACAACAGATAGGTATTAGGTTAAACCCTGATATAGCTGGTAAGACTCATAAAAATATTTCAACCGGCAGTCTTAGTGATAAGTTTGGGATTCCATTTGATGAAGTTGAAGAAATATTCTTAAATAGAGAAATCTTTAGTAACCTCAATATAGTCGGTATAGCTTTTCATATTGGCAGTCAAATACATGACATTGAACCTTTTCAAGCAGTTTTTAAAAAAACTAATGAATTGTTAAAAAAGATAAACAAAAATGAGCAGGTAATTAAAGTACTTGATATAGGTGGCGGCTATGGTGTTGACTATGAAAATAACAATGAAGAATTTCCTATTCTAGAGTATGCAGACCTAGTTAAGAGCTCATTTGACACCAATGAACTTACAATAGTAATTGAACCAGGTAGATATTTATCATGGAATACTGGGGCACTAATCACAAAAGTTTTATATATAAAAAAACATGGAAATAAAAAATTTATAATTACCGACAGTGGGATGAACGACTTAATGCGGCCAGCTTTATATGACAGTTATCATAAAATAGTGCCTGTTTCTAAAATTAAAAATACAGAAAAAATTCCTACCGATATTGTTGGACCAATTTGCGAATCAACAGATAAATTATTATCTACTAGTGAGTTTTACGATGTAAAGGAAGGTGATTTATTAGCCATTCTAAATTCAGGGGCTTACGGATCTTCAATGAGTTCAAATTATAATGTTCGTCCCCTTATAGAGGAAATACTAATAGATAAAGATACTTTTTCTACAATAAGAAAAAGGCAATCATTTGAAGATATTATTGTGCAAGAGATCAAACTTTAAGCGTATGCTTTTAATAGTTATTGCTAGTTAAAAATGGACTTAAAAAAATTAATTATATTAATCTTTAAAACGGTTATGTCATAATAATGACTATTATAAAACCTTGTTACGTATTCATTAAAAAAATTAAAACTCAGAACAATAAAAATAAATAATATAAAGAAGGCCATCACTATTAGATCAGATGGAATTTTCTTTTTTTCCTTGTAAACTGCAGGAAGATTTTTATTAGAGTTTGAATTCGATTTTTTAGAATTTCTATTTATAATAATCTTACTTTTTTCCTCTTCAAAGTTTTTATTATCTTGAAACCATGAAAAATTACAACGTGCGCACCTTACTTGGCGTCCAATATTAATTTGAACTGGGTCAACGAGGTATTTTGCATCACATGATGGGCAGGAAATAATCATAAAAATATTTAGTTAAATATTGATTTTTAGAATAATCTATTTTTTAAGATGATACAGCAATTTATTAATAAAAAAGTATATATCTCTTTGATCCTAGCAATAGTTTTAGTAGTTAGTCATTTTTTTTACTACCTTAGTAAAATCCCAGAAAATTTAATAGATGACTATAGTAAAAATAATATTGAAGGGGTAGTGGTGTTAACGGGAGACAGTAATAGAATTTCTAGCGGACTTAAGATTTTAAAAAATGGTGTTGGCGAAAGACTCCTTATATCTGGAGTTAATAGTAAGATTACAAATCTCAAGATTAGATCTTTATATGCTAACGATGCCTTCTCTAACAACTTGTTTGATTGTTGCGTAGATATAGATAGAATTTCAAAAAATACATTTGAGAATTCAAGAGAAGCATATTTATGGTCTAGAAATTTTAACTATAAAAATTTAATTATTGTGACATCAGATTACCATATTCCAAGAGTTAAATTAGAGTTTTCTAGATTTCATGATGCAAATATTTTATATTACCATGCTGCAAATATTACAGATATTACTCAATCAACTAATTTATTGTTAATGGTTAAAAAATTAGGCCTTGAGTATATAAAGTATGTTAGAGCTTCATTAAGCTTATTAATTGGGATTTAAAATGTTAATCATTCGATCATTGCTATCTAACATATTTTTTTATATTTTTTTAATTAGCTCAATTTTATTAGCACCAGTTACCTTTGTCATGCCAAGAAAAGCAATTTTTTGGCTAATACGATTCCAGTCGGTACATTCATTTATCAATTTAAAATATCTGGCGAACCTTAAGGTAGAGTTTCGTGGCACGGAAAATATACCAAAATTTAGAAAATATTTAATTGCTGCAAAACATCAATCTTTAGCAGAGGCAATGTTTCTAAATTACATAATTAAAGAGCCAAGTGTAGTTGCAAAAAAAGAATTGCTCTATATTCCTATTGTTGGACTTGCATTTAAAAAAGCCAACTTTATTTATGTAAATAGAAAAAAAGGTGAAACGCCAATTGAAACTCTGGTAAGTGCGGCAAAAATCAGTATGGATAAAGATCCTAGGCCACTACTGATTTTTCCTGAGGGAACCCGAACAGCCATAGGAGAGAGAAAAAAATATAAATATGGTATTACAGCACTATATAGTGAACTAAATATTCCCTGCCTACCTGTGGCTGTTAATGCTGGATATTTTTGGCCTCGAAGAAAATTTTTGCGTTATCCGGGCACTATAGTAATAGAGTTTCTAAGGCCAATTCAACCTGGATTGAAAAGTGAGGAATTTAGTAAAGTTCTAGAGTATAAAATTGAACAAAAATCTGACGAACTGCTATTAGAAGCCCAAAATCAATCCACATTGTAACTAAATTTAATTTTGAAACTGTGGATAACTTAAATTTAATGCATTAAAACAATGCTTTAGTTGTATATAGTTCTGTTAGCAATTTATGAATAAAACAAATTTTTTTAAAGGAATTACTGCCTCCATTATCCTGTTGCTTGTTATTTATTCTGTCTACTGGCTTTACACATCTATAAAATTTAAAAGTAATATTATTCAAACACTAAGCTCAAATAATATTCAATCTAGTGAAGTCAATATTTCTGGCTACCCTTATAGACTTGAAGCAAATTTAAAAAATACAATAGTAGAACTAAACAATGACGCTTATTTCAAGATAGAAATACCTGAACTTAAAATTAGTGTATCTCCCACTTCACTTAGAAAGATTCTTATTCAATCAGAATCATCATTACTGTCATATAAAGATTTGATACATAGTATGAATATTAATAATGAACAAAGTCGCATGACCATTATATTTAATGAAGGCCAAATTCAAAACCTCTCAATAATTTTTGAAGAAAATAATGTAAATTATAAAAGTTTGATTTTTGGTACTATTAAAAAAACATTTAATAATATTTTAATAGATGGCAAAATTAACTATAACAAAAATATACTAAATGGAAATCTACAAGTAAGTATTTATGAAGAAGATGGTAGTAAAAAATTTACAGCACCTATAAATATAAAAAATAATAAAATTAAACTATTGTTTTTTGAATTTGATTTAAGTAACTTATTTTAATTTCTTTTTGACTCTACCAAAATCGGCAGTATCAATATCTTGACCTGCTGCAATAATTTTTTTTCTAATCTTTCTAGTGCCACTAAATAACTTAAATAAAGCAGCAGCATCACCCCACCTGACTGCTTTTTGTAAAACGCTTAAATCTTCTGAAAACCTGCCAATCATTTCTAAGACAGCCTCTTTATTATTAATAAATATGTCTCTCCACATAGTCGGATCTGACGATGCAATTCTGGTAAAATCTCTAAATCCACTAGCACTATATTTAATAACATCAGATTTTGTTACTGTTTCTAAGTCAGCAGCCGTATTAACAATATTATATGCTATTAAATGTGGTAGGTGTGATGTTATTGCCAAAACTCTATCATGATGTTCGGGAGTCATTACCTCGACACTGCTTCCTATTTTCTGCCATAGTTTTTTTATTAATATAATGTTCTTTTTTTTGCTATGTGCATACGGCGTAACAATGCACCAACGGTTTATAAAAAGTTCTGAGAATCCTGCTTCTGGGCCACTTTGCTCTGTTCCAGCTATTGGATGAGCTGGAATAAAATCAAAATCATTGCCAAGTATTTTTTCAGCATCAGCCATAACTTTGCTTTTAGCTGACCCAACATCAGAGATAATTGCCCCTACTTTTAAGTATGGCCTTATCGAACCAATTAATGTTTTATATGTACTTAATGGGGTACAAATAATGACTAAATCAGCACTTTTTACTGTTTTTTCAAGCGATGACTCAACTTTAGATACTAGCTTAAGCTTTTTAGCTACTTGCCTTGTCTTTGCACTTTTAGCATACCCTGTTGTTGATTTTGCAATCTTATGCTTTTTTAAAGCAAGCGCCAATGATGAGCCGATTAAACCAAGACCAATTATGGCAATATTTTCGAATTTTATATTATTTTTCATTGCTATAAAAGGATTTGAAAGATTTTATTAATACTAAGTTTTCTTTTGCAGTTCCCACTGTAATTCTAATGCAGTCATGAATATTGTAGTTATCTAAAGTTCTTATAATGATAGACTTGTTTAATAAATATTTATTTAGATTTTCTTTTTCTTTTATACCTTTTTTAAGCTTTATAAATAAAAAATTTGCCTCACTATCATAAATTACTAATGGAAGTTTCTTAAGCTCATCTTTAATTTTATTCAACCAAATTGTATTATGAGATATCAACTTCTTTTCTATGCTTTTTTCTAATATAGCTATTGATCCTGCTGCTTGAGCAATTTTATTAACATTAAATGGGCCTCTTATTTTATCAAGTAGCCTTATAATTTTCTCATTAGCATAGCACCAACCCAATCTTAATGAAGCTAAACCATAAATTTTAGAGAATGTTCTTGTTACAAGAACATTTTTGTAATTTGAAACATAGCTCATACCGCTTTCATAATTTTTATTACCTAGATATTCAGCATAAGCACCATCTAAAACAACTAATATTCGTATTGGAATTTTTTTAATAAAATTATCTAAATTGGATTTTGGAATTGATAATCCTGTAGGATTATTTGGATTTGCTATAAATATAATTTTTGTTTTTTTAGTAATTTTTTTAAGTATATTATCTGTATTAACAGCAAAATCGTTTGTCTGACTATTTATAATTTTAGCTCCATTAATTTTTGAATAAATTTCATACATTAAAAAACTATTTTTTGGAATAATAACTTCATCACCTTTGTTTAAATATAACTGACAAATTAATCCAAGAATTTCATCGGAACCATTAGCACAAAAAATGTTGGTAATAGCTATATTATGTCTCTTGGAAATAGACTTTTTTAAATCAATGCTATTACTTTCTGGGTATCTATTTGTATTTAGAGATAGCTCTTTAATTTTTTTTAATACTTTCTTACTTGGACCAAATGGTGATTCATTGGATGAGAGCTTAATAACACTTTTCATTCCAAGAATTTCACTTTTGCCACCTTGGTAATTTTTAATATTTTTTATAATTTTACTTTTAATCATTTAACTAATTGATATGTGAATATTGACTAATTTTAAAGAAATTCTTTTAAAATTGATTATTATTTTATTTGCGTAATTGACTTATAATCAATCAAATAGTATGAAAAAGGTGCGCTGATTTGATTTACAGCTTGCGGGCGCAAAATAAAAACAGCTAAAGAGGTGATCTATTGACCGCCAAGCTTAGTTGTTAGGTGGTTTTTTTATGCATGCTGTATAATTTTTTTTAAAACATGAACGAAAATATAATTGTAGAGTTAGCATCCAAGAATAATCCCCTAGTCTTAGACTGTGGAAAATCGCTTGGACCATTTAAAACAGCCTATACAACCTATGGAACACTTAATTCAGATAAGTCTAATGCCATACTGGTCTGCCATGCCTTAACTGGAGACCAATATGTTGCAAGTGAACATCCTATTACCAAGAAAAATGGTTGGTGGTCACTTTTAATAGGTTCTGGTAAATCTATTGATACTGATAAGTATTTTATAATATGTCCCAATGTAATTGGTGGGTGCATGGGATCAACTGGTCCTAATGAGGTAAATCCTGAAACAGGAAAAGAATATGGACTTAGTTTTCCTGTTATTACTATTTCAGATATGGTTAAGGCCCAGAAATTATTAATAGACAACTTAAATATAACTAAACTTTTTTCAGTTGTTGGAGGATCCATGGGTGGAATGTTGGTTCTTGAATGGCTATCACAGTTTCCAGATCATATTTTTTCTGCAATACCAATTGCTACTACCACAAGTCATTCTGCTCAGAATATTGCTCTTAACGAGCTAGCAAGACAAGCAATTATGGCAGATCCTGAGTGGAAATCTGGCAATTATAATGAATTTAACACCAAGCCAATCAAAGGCTTGTCTGTTGCTAGAATGGCAGCTCATATTAGTTATCTATCAGAACAATCGCTACATGAAAAATTTGGTAGAAATTTACAAAATAAAAGTAAAATTGAATTTTCTTTTGATGCAGACTTTCAGGTAGAAAGCTATTTACGTCATCAGGGTTTTAAGTTTGTAGATCGCTTTGATGCTAATAGCTACCTGTATATTACCAGAGCTATGGATTACTTTGATTTAGGAGCAGATCATGGTGGCTCATTAATTAAGGCATTTAAAGACACGAAATCACATATATTATGTGCATCCTTTTCAAGTGATTGGCTATATCCTACTGCTGAAAATAAATTAATAGTAAAAACATTTAACGCATTAAGTTTAAATGTTAGTTTTGTAGAAATTATTACTGATAAAGGGCATGATTCTTTTTTACTTGATGAGCCTGAGTTTTTCTCTACGGTTGAAGAATTCCTAGATGCAACCTATAAAAAGCTATGAGTTTGTTTAATACCAATAAAGATTTTGATATAATTGCAAAACTTATACCATCTAAATCAAGTGTAATTGATGTTGGCTGTGGCGACGGTTCCTTACTTCACTTCTTAGAGAATAAAAAACAAATTCATGGTCGTGGGCTTGAAATTGATCAAGATAAAATTCGTGAATGCCTATCTAAAGGCATTTCAGTGATTCAAGGGGATGCTGACAAAGATTTATCTGACTATCCAGACAATTCCTTTGATTTTTCTATTTTAACCTACACCCTACAAGCAACAAAAAAACCCAAGGAAGTTTTAGAAGAATTAGTAAGAATATCTAATAAGGCTATTATTTCATTTCCTAATTTTGGCTATTGGAAAATTCGTTTACATTTAATGCTAAATGGAACTATGCCCGTAAGTGATCAGTTAAGCTATTCATGGTATGAAACTCCAAATCTACATTTTTGTACCATTTATGACTTTATTGATCTGTGTAATACAATAGATATAAAAATTGAAAAAAAAGCTAATTTAAAAAATCACTTAATTGAAAACTTTAAAAATAAAAGTTGGATAGATAATTTTTTTGCTGAAGATGGTATTTTTTTAATTTCTAAAAAATAAACTATATGAATGATTTAGAAATTAATATTATTCCATGTTTAAATGACAATTACGCTTATATAATTTCATTTGAAAACCAAGCTTTAGTAATAGATCCATCAGAATCTTTACCAATAATTAAGTTTATTGAAAAAAATAATTTGAATCTTAAATATATATTAAATACTCACCATCACTTTGATCACGTTGGTGGAAATTTAGATCTTAAAAAAAAATATAACGCATCAGTTATTGGAAGTAAAAAAGATAAGAATCGAATTCCTGGAATAGATTTACTCCTAAGTGAAAATGAAGAATTTATCTTTAATGGCTATATATTTAAAGTCATCGAAGTTCCTGGGCACACCTTGGGTCATATTGCATTCTATCTAGAGTCTAAAAAAGCTGTATTTACTGGTGATACTATTTTTTCGTTAGGTTGCGGAAAATTATTTGAAGGAACATCAAAACAAATGTGGGATTCAATTTGTAAGATAAGAGCCTTACCACGTGATACACAAATATATTGTGGCCATGAATACACTCTAAACAATGCATTATTTACTCAATCAATTAAAAATGACAATAAAATAGAAAAAAAAATTAAAGAAGTTGAAGGCTTAAGGAAAAATAATTTACCATCAATACCTACAACTGTTTCTGAGGAAATAAAATTAAATTTATTTTTTCAGGCAGATAAGAACAAGATTAAAAGCCTCTTCTCTAATAACAAGATTACTAGCGAAGAGACTTTTGCATTAATTCGATCTGCTAAAGACTCTTATTAAGTAAAGTATTGCCCACCATTTGCAGTAATTGTAGAGCCAGTAATAAAGCCTGCATCATCACTAGCTAAAAAAGTAACTGCTCTAGCAACTTCTTCAACAGTTCCCAATCTACCTACAGGAATCTTAGTTATTAAACTTTTTAAAAAATCTTCTGAAGCATCAGCTAGTATTTCTGTATCGATATAGCCGGGTGCTATAGCGTTGACTGTAATATTTTTTCTAGCTGTTTCTTGCGCCAAAGCTTTAGTAAAGCCTAATACTCCAGCTTTAGCTGCACTGTAATTTACTAGACCCATCTCACCTTTTTGGCCATTAATTGAAGAGATAGAAATAATTCTACCAAATGATTTTTCTCTCATGCTCTCTAAAACACACCTCGTCATATAAAACACTGAATCTAAATCAGTTCTAATAACATCATCCCATTGTTCGATAGTCATTTTATGTGACATTGCTGCTTTTGAAATACCTGCATTATTAATAAGGATATCAACTGCACCTAATTTTTCTGTTACCTCTTTAACTCCAGCTTCACACGCTGCAGAATCAGCAACATTCCATTGAAAAACATCAATTTTATTTTCTGCTGCAAAAGCATTAGCTTTTTCTGAGTTTGAGTTATAAGTAGCAGCAACTTTGCAGCCTTGGTTTTTTAATGCAATTGATATTGCTCCCCCAATTCCTCTTGTTCCGCCGGTTACTAGTGCTATTCTTGTCATAAATATTTCTCCTAATTATTATTATCGTTCAACACAAAGTGCTATACCCATACCGCCGCCAATGCATAGTGTTGCAAGGCCTTTTTTTGCATCCTGTCTTTTCATTTGATGAAGTAGTGTAACAAGAATTCTTGCGCCAGAAGCTCCTATTGGGTGGCCTATGGCAATAGCACCCCCATTAACATTTACCTTACTGGTATCCCAGTCTAATTCTTTATTTACTGCACATGCTTGTGCAGCAAAAGCCTCATTTGATTCTATTAAATCTAAATCATTAATCGACCAGCCAGCTTTTTCTAATGCTTTTCGTACCGACGGTATTGGACCAGTACCCATAATAGATGGATCAACTCCAACACTTGCCCAGGACACAACTCTAGCCAGGGGTTCAATATTTCTCTTGGCGAGCTCTGCTTCATTCATTAGGGTTAGTGCGGCAGCTCCATCATTAATTCCACTTGCATTTGCTGCTGTAACCGACCCATCTTTCGCAAAAGCTGGCCTTAAAGATGAAAGTTTTTCTAACTGAATATTATCTTTTATATATTCATCTTGATCAAATATTGTTGTTTCTTTTCTAGATACAATTTCTACTGGAGTTATTTCATCTTTAAATAACCCCGCTGCTTTTGCTTTACTTGCTTTTAGCTGAGAATTAAAAGCAAACTCATCTTGTTGTTCTCTTGTAATTTGAAATTTTTCAGCAACATTCTCTGCTGTAGACCCCATGTGATATCCATTAAATGCGTCCCATAAGCCATCTTTTATCATTGTATCAATCATTTTTGCATCGCCCATTTTTGTACCAGACCTTAAATGCATACAATGAGGAGATTGACTCATACTTTCCTGTCCACCAGCTATTATAATATTTGCGTCTTGGTTCTTAATTGCTTGAAATCCCAGTGCAACAGTTCTTAGTCCAGATCCACAAACTTGGTTTACTACCCATGCTGGAGTTTCCTTTGAAATTCCTGCATTAATAGAAGCTTGTCTTGCGGGATTTTGTCCTGTGCCAGCTGTTAAAACTTGACCAAGTATCACTTCATCTACTTCAGTTGATTCAACAGAAGATTCTTTAAGAGAATCCTCAATAACAATTTTTCCTAAATCATGGGCCTGAAGGTTACTTAAAGAGCCACTGAATGATCCTACACCTGTTCTAGTCGCTGAAGTTATAAATACATCTGTCATAATAAATCCTTAAAATCATATAATTTCAGGGATTATTTCAGCCCTAGATGAGTCAAGATATCTGGCTTTAATTATTTTGCAACTATTATCTAATTCCAAAAGTAATGGATTTCCAGTAGGAATTTCAAGTTTTACAATATCATAATCTGATATATTAAATAACTCTTTGCAGAGAGCTCTTAGGCTATTTCCATGAGCAACAATTAATGTATCTCCTTTTAATAAACTTGGTAAAATAGATTCATTCCAATATGGAATCACTCTTTCATAAGTATCTTTTAAACACTCTGAAAGAGGGAGCTTAACACCCTTAAGATCTTTATATTTTGGGTCATTATTTGGATTCATTTCACTGTCTGTATCTAGTTCTGGAGGGGGCGTATCGTAGCTTCGCCTCCACATTAAAAATTGCTCTTCACCATATTTATTCAAAGTTTCATTCTTATTAAGGCCCTGTAAACTCCCATAATGCCTTTCATTTAGAGCCCAACTTTTACTTATATGGCTTGTTTCTTTGATATCTAACTCATCAAGTATATATGAAAGAGTGTTTTGAGCTCTTTTTAAATATGATGTAAAACAGTTTTGAGGATTAAAATTAATATCTTTAATTAAATTTCCAGATTTTTTTGCCTCCTCTATTCCCATGTCAGCCAACTCTACATCAACCCAACCAGTAAATTTATTTTCTAAATTCCATGTGCTTCGTCCATGGCGAACTAAAATCAAATTTTTACTCATTTTATTTTACTTGATTGCTAATCTTATCATGAAGCAAATAATCAACTATTTGTTCTGCGATAAGTTTTGCGACTTTTTCCTGTGCCTCTTTAGTGCTTGCACCTATATGTGGAGTCATAACTACATTATTCATTCCAGTAAATATAGATTTTAAATCGGGTTCATTTTCATAAACATCTACACCGTATCCATAAATTTTTTTATTTTGAATAGCCTCTTTTAGATCACTCTCATTAACTATTCCACCTCTTGCACAATTAATAACTACAGCCGAATCTTTCATTTTACTTATTGATTCACTGTTAATCATATATTTCGATTGGGCTGAAAGTTTATTATGAAAAGTAATAATATCTGCAAGCTCTAGAGATTCATCAAATGAAACTGCTTTAACATTATATTCACGTTCATCTTTCACAGATATTGATTTACTTACCACAAATACTTTCATTCCGTAGGCAATACTAATTTGAGAAATTTTTTTTCCAATGTTACCAAAACCAACTATAACGATATTTTTTTTGTTCAATTCATTCCCTATAAATATTTTTTTATCCCATTTATTTGCATGCATAGAATTATTGGCATCTGTTATTTTTCTAAACAAGGAATGTATAAGAGCAAAAGTTAATTCAGCAGTAGCTTGGACATTGCCCAAAGGTGTATTCATAACTATAATATTATTTTCACTAGCAGCAGCTAAGTCAACATTGTCAACACCTACACCTGGTCTGCCAATAACCTTAAGCTCAGATGCGTTATCTATAATTTTTCTTGTTACTGTGACTCCAGATCGCACAAGTAAAGCAGAATATTCTGGAATTATACTTATTAACTCATCTTCAGAAAGGCCTATTTTTATGTCAAAAAGCAGTTCATTTTCTTCAAAAATTTTATTAGCTACACTTGATATATTGTCAGCTATTAAAATTTTTTTCATAAGTTATTAAACTTTCAATTTACTTTGCTCGTATGCCCAGTCAATCCAAGGCAATAATAATTTAACATTCTCATTTTGAACTGTTGAACCTCCCCAGATTCTGATGCCTAAGGGTGCAGTCTTATAAGAATTTATATCATAGGCTACATCATTTTCTTCTAAGATAGAATAAATATGTCCCATAAATATTTTTTTTGTATCTTTATCTAGATTTTTATACCACTCTTCTTTAGGAACAATACATATCGATGTACAAGACCTTGTTTCAGGATCTACTGGAAGAAAATCAAAGTAATCATTTGTTGCAATCCATTCTTCAACTAATTTAAGATTATTCTCTGAAATCTTAATTAACTCTGACATGCCGCCAATTGATTTTGCCCACCGTAGCGAATACAACACATCTTCTGCACACAACAAAGAGGGGGTATTAATTGTCTCTCCAGAGAATATTCCTTCATTAACTTTTTTATTTGTGGCCAGTCTAAATATTTTTGGTATTGGCCAACTTGGCGTATAACTTTCAAGTCTTTTAATCGCACGTGGAGACAACGCTATCATTCCATGTGCAGCTTCACTTCCTAAAACTTTTTGCCAAGACCATGTAGTTACATCAAGCTTAGGCCAGTCAAGTTTCATAGAAAAAATTGCTGATGTTGCATCACATATGGTTAAACCCTTACGATCATCTTTAATCCAACTTGCGTCTTTTACTCTAACTCCTGATGTAGTCCCATTCCACGTAAAAATAATATCGTTATCAGAGTTAGATTTTGAAAAATCTGGCAGATTACCATAATCAGCTACGGTTACTAATTTGTCTTCTAGGGGTAGTTGACTAGATACATCTACACACCAGTCATTCCCAAAATTTTCCCAAGCATAAACCTCAACTCCTCTTTCTCCAAGTAAGGACCACATTGCCATTTCTACTGCTCCTGTATCTGAAGCTGAAACTATTGCTAGCTTATAATCATCGGGAATATCTAATACTTCTCTAGTTTCAGTTATTACGGACTGGAGTTTAGCTTTTCCAATTTTAGATCTGTGTGATCTCCCTAAAACAGCTCCTTTTAATTCATCCAATGACCACCCTGGTGGTTTAGAGCAAGGGCCGGAAGAAAATAATGGTGAGTTTGGTTTTATAGTTGGTTTATCAGTCATTTTTATAATTTCATTTCTAAGTTTACAAGTCCATCAATAAGTTTCGGATCAAAATATGTTGATTTTTGAGGAACTATAGCATTTTTGTTAGAAATAGACATTATCTCATGCATAGTCATAGGGCAAACAAAAAACCCTATGCTGGTCTTATTATTTTTAACTTTCTTCTCAAGATCTTTGTAGTTAAGTTTACCAGGTAAAAAACTTATATGGTTTTTGTACTCATTTTTTTTAATTCTACAAATTTTATTAATAATTAGCTTATTAATCAAATCTATATCTGTGCTTTTAGAGTTATCTGTACTTGAAGTAGTTTTTAATAAATTAAATGTAAACCATTTCCTACAAATAAAAATCATTACTTCACCTTTGGTATTTGGTTTTTTAAATTTAGAGTATTTTAAGTTCGGAAATGACTTTTTTATTAAATGTAATATTTCTTCAGGATTGTTATCTTTAAGTTTAACAAGCCTATTATAGCTAAGTATATTTACAGATGAGTGATCGAATAAAGCTGCTAATAATGGGATAGATTTAATATTTTTATTTTTAACTCTATTAAGCAATTTAGTAACTGCAGCAAACCTATGGTGTCCATCAGCAATATATAATTTTTTAATTTTTGCTAATGCTTTATGTATATCTTTTCTATCTTTATCATTTTTAGTTGCCCATAAAGAATGTTTAGTACCACCTTCACTTATAAAAAAATATTCTGGTTTTATTTTTGCATACCTTTTATATAATAAAATTAAATCATTCTTATTTTCATAAGATAAATAAACTGGGCCCACCTGAGTTTTAGTTAGCTCAAGGTTTCGTAAGATTGCTTTTTCTTTTGCAATAAAGGTTTCTTCATGTGGCAAAATAAGTTTCTGAGATTGTTTAGTGATTTCAATGGATGCAATAATACCGTACTGAGTTTTAGAATTCTTGCTAAGCTTATAAATATAGTAATTTGGAACCTCATCTCTAAAAAGCACTTTATTATCGATCATGCTTTTTAAATAGTCACGTACATATTTAGTTAGCTGTTTTTCACTATAATTTGGAAATAAAATCTTAGGACTTAAAATATTAAGAAAATTCCAGTTAGTATTTCTTGATGCTCTTTTAATTTCTTTGTCACTTAAATTATCAAAAGAAGAGGACACTATTGTACTTAATAGTTTTTTAATTGGCCTGAGGCCTATAAAAGAGTTGATTTTTAACGGCATATCTTAGGTTTTCCCAGTGTTCTTATTAATATATGTATTTATTTTATCCTGTTCTACTTTAAATTTTAGCATTAAAAAGCCTATAAAACCTAGTTATTTCTATATAATATAGCCTATTGACATAAAGTTAGGTGGGGTTATATTCACCAGACTTTAACAATCAAAAAGAATTCATACATATGTTTGCAGTAATATCCAGTGGTGGAAAACAATATAAAGTGTCAAATGATACTATTCTTACAGTTAATAAAGTTGCTGGTGAAGATGGTGAAAAGATCACTGTAAATGACGTTTTATTTGCATCTGATGGTACAGAATTAAGTCTAGGCAGTCCCAATATTAAAGATGCAAAAGTTAATCTTGAAATTATAAAACAAGACAGAGACAGAAAAATCCTTATTTTTAAGAAACAAAGGCGTAAAAATTTCAGAAGAAAAAATGGTCATAGACAAGATATAACTTTTCTTAAGGTTTTAAGTATTGAAGTACCCGGCTTGACATTTCCAAAAGCAGAGAGTGTCAAGGCGGCTAAAGTTGAGAAAGACACTGATGCTACTACCGAAGTTAAGAAAAAAGCAGTTAAAAAAGTAGCTGCAAGTAAGGTAAAGGAATAATTTATAATGGCACATAAAAAAGCAGGTGGTTCATCTAGAAACGGCAGAGACTCAGCCGGTAGAAGACTTGGTATCAAAAAATTTGGTGGTCAAGTTGTTATACCTGGAAATATAATTGCAAGACAGCGTGGGACTAAATGGCATCCAGGTGACAATGTAGGCCTAGGAAGAGACCATACAATATTTTCTCTAGTTGAAGGCATTGTAACTTTTGGTAAAAAGAAAAATGGAAAGACATATATTTCTGTTGCACCAAAAACTGCGAACTAAGATTTAGTCTTAATTCATTACATTTAATTTATTCGATTAATATAATACAAGCTTAGAATCATGAAGTTTATCGATGAGGCCAAAGTTTATATTAAAAGTGGAGATGGTGGAGATGGCTGTCTTAGCTTTAGAAGAGAAAAATATATTGAATATGGTGGACCAGATGGTGGTAATGGAGGACGTGGCGGACATATATATGTCCAAGGCATTAAGGGCTTAAATACCTTAGTTGATTTTAGATTTCAAAAACATTTTAGGGCTAAAAAAGGAGTTCATGGTGCCGGAAGAAAGCGCAATGGTGCTGCCGGAAAAGACATCATAATGAAGCTTCCAATTGGAACTCAAATTTATGAAGATGACGAGTTAATTGAAGATATTATAGATAATAAAAAAATTCTTTTATTCTCCGGAGGTAAGGGCGGCCTAGGAAATACTAACTTCAAATCATCAACAAATAGAACTCCTCGGAAAATTACATTGGGTGAAAAAGGTCATGAGGCTGACGTACTTTTTAAACTAAAACTTATTGCTGATACTGGGCTAGTCGGTCTGCCTAATGCTGGAAAATCTAGTCTTTTAAGAAAAATTTCGGCTGCCAAAACTAAAGTTGGTGAGTACCCTTTTACTACTACTGCTCCAAAGCTTGGTGTGATGAGAAAGGGTGACAGAGAGAAAATAATTGCTGATATACCTGGATTAATTGAAGGTGCTCACTTAGGAACTGGTCTTGGTTTTCAATTCTTAAGGCATATAGAGAGGTGTACCTCTATTATACATATGTTAGACATATCTGAGTCAAATCTACTCGATAACTACAAAACTATCCGAAATGAATTAAAAAGCTATAATATTGAACTTGATAAAAAAAGTGAGATAGTTGTACTTAATAAATCTGATTTAATAACACAAGATGAAGCTGAAAAAATACTTAAAGCTTTAAAGAAAAAAATAAAAAGCAGTATTTTTATTATTTCAACAATAACAAATGAAGGAATTGAAGAATTAAAAAATATTATATTAGGTTCTGATAAAGAAAATGAAACTTGAAACAACAAAAAGAATTGTAATTAAGATTGGCTCATCCCTACTCTTTAATAAAGAAAATAACAAACTAAATAAAGAATGGCTAATTTCTCTAGCCGAAGATGTAAGTTTTTTAAAAAACCAAAATAAGGATGTCATTATTGTGTCATCTGGTGCCATAGCTCTTGGTGCAAAAGATTTAAATTTAGAGATGAAGGAGCTCAGCCTAGATAAACACCAAGCACTCGCAGCCATCGGTCAGATTCAATTAATGATAGCTTTTAAGAATGCTTTTGAAAAATATGAATCAAAAATTTCTCAAATATTATTAACGTTAGACGATACTGAAAAAAGAAGGCGATCAATAAATGCACGAAGAACTATTGATACCTTATTAAAATTAAATATTACTCCTGTCGTTAATGAAAATGATACCATTGCAACAAATGAAATTAAGTATGGAGATAATGATCGTCTAGCAGCAAGAGTTGCACAAATAACTGGAGCTGACTGTTTAATTCTATTATCTAATATTAATGGCCTATATTCAGCTGATCCAAAAAATAATGAAAAACTAAAATTAATTAATCATGTTACAGAAATAAATTCAACAATAGAAGATATGGCAGGCTCTTCTGTTTCTAATACAGGTAAGGGTGGAATGAAGACTAAAGTAATGGCAGCCAAAACTGCGTTATCTGCAGGATGTCATATGGCTATTACAAATGGAACTATAAATAATCCTGTTCAAGCACTATTTAATGGGCGGCCCTGTACTTGGTTTGAGCCAAATAAAACTCCCCTTGCAGCACGAAAACAATGGATAGTTGGAACTATGAAACCAGTTGGTTCTGTTGTAATTGATGATGGTGCAAAACAAGCTCTAATAAAAGGTAGCAGTCTTCTCCCTGCTGGAATTGTTCAAATTTCAGGTGAGTTTGAAAGAGGTGACGCAATCGAGATATTGTCTAAAGCTAAAAGTAAAATTGGAATTGGTTTAGCTAGTTATTCCTCTATAGAAGGTATAAAAATTATGGGTCATAAAAGTAATGAAATTGGTAATATTCTAAGCTACTCTTATCGAGAAGAAATGATCCATAAGGATGATTTGGTACTATTATGATTATCAGAGATTACATGGATAATATTGGTAGAAAGAGTGTCCTTGCCAGCTCTAAATTAAAATCATTATCTACAGAGAGTAAAAATAAAATCTTAATATCCATTGCCAGGAAGATAAGAACTGACAAAAATATAATTATTTTGGCCAATGAAGAAGATGTAAAGTTGGCAAGAGAAAAGGGTGCTGCAGATCCTATGATTAATAGATTAATATTAGATGAAAATAAGATTGAGAATATAGCTAAGTCTGTAGAAGCAATTGCTGAACTTCCTGATCCTGTTGGAAAAATACTTTTTAAAACTGAAAGACCCAATGGATTATTAATTAATAAAATATCTGTACCTTTAGGTGTTATAGGAATTATTTATGAAAGTCGTCCAAATGTAACTGTTGATGCTAGTGTTCTTTGTATAAAAGCTGGCAATGCTTGCATCTTACGAGGTGGGTCAGAATCTTATAATTCTAACCTAAGTTTAGCCAAAGCAATTAATTCTGCAATTATTGAAAGTGAAGTAGATGAAAATATAATTCAATTTGTTGAAACTACTGATAGAGCTGCTGTAGATTATATGCTTAGAGATATGGTTGATCATATTGATGTTATTATTCCACGTGGTGGAAAAGGATTGGTTAAAAAAGTTCAGGATTTAGCAAAAGTTCCTGTCATAGGTCATTTAGATGGGATATGCCATATATACGTAAATAATTCAGCTGATTTAGATACTGCTATAAAAATTATACATAATGCTAAATTAAGAAGAACTGAAATATGTGGTGCAGTAGAAACATTATTAATAGATGAAGAATATGCCAAAAATAATTTGCCTAAAATTATATCTGATTTAATGGATGCTAATTGTGAAGTCAGAGGTGACGCTGATAGCATGAAGATTGATAATAGAATAATCCCTGCAAAAATTGAAGATTGGAGCACTGAATATTTAGACTCTATTATTTCTGTAAAGTTGGTTAAAGATGTATATGGCGCAATTGACCATATTGCAAAATATGGATCAGGACATACTGAAAGTATAATTTCAGAAAACAATGAAATAGCCAATGAATTTCTTAGGCTGGTTGATAGTGCAATAGTCATGCATAACGCCTCAACACAATTTGCCGATGGTGGTGAATTTGGATTGGGAGCAGAAATTGGAATAGCTACAGGGAGATTGCATGCACGTGGTCCCGTTGGCTTAGAAGCTCTAACTACCTATAAGTATATTGTTAAAGGATCAGGCCAGATAAGGTCTCAATAAAAAATGAAAATTGGAATACTTGGAGGCTCATTTAATCCTGCACACTTAGGTCACATGAAGCTTAGTTTATCGGCTATAGAATTGCTAGATCTAGATTCAGTTTGGTGGCTAATAACAAAACAGAATCCATTAAAATCTAAAGAGGAATATTTACCTTACGACCTAAGAATTAAAAAAGCAGCCTTAATTGCCAATGGCACTAAAATTAAACTTATTTGTACTGAAGAAGAAACAAATTCTACTTATGCTATTGATAACTTAAGACATATAAAAAAGAAAAATATTCATGATAATTTTATATATTTAATGGGTGCCGATTCATTTATATCCTTAGATAAATGGAAAGATTATGAAAATATTTTTGAAGAAGTGCCAATTGCAGTATTTAACCGACTTGGTTTTGAAAACCATATAATTGATAGCTACATAGGCAAAAAATATGAAAAATATAGATTGAATTATAATTCTAGAGGACTATTGTATAAAAAAAATCCATGCTGGATATTCATTAAAGACTTTAAAGAAAACATATCATCTACAGAATTAAGATTAGAAAAATAAATTGGACAATCTTCATAGTATAATTACAGATTTAGAAGCTAATAAAGCTGAGCACATTCTATCTATGGATGTTTCAAAGAAAACATCTATTGCAAGTCACATGATTTTTGCCACTGGAACTTCCAATCGACATATAAATGCACTCTCTCAATCTATATATCGAAATTTAAAAAACTCTGGATTTAAAGGTGCTAATATTGAGGGTGATAAATCTACTGGTTGGATTGTTATGGATTGTGGTGATATTATTGTTCATCTTTTTAAGAAAGAAGTTCGAGAATTTTATAATCTAGAAAAGATGTGGTCAGTTGACTTAGAGTCTTATAGTGAATGAAGATTCAAGTCTTATACTTAGATAAATTAAGATTTAAGTCTGAAAAAATATTGGCTGATACTTTCCTAGAAAGAATACAAGGTTCTGCAAAAAAGCTTATTGACCCTATAATCACTAAACAAATTACCATAAAGGAAATGGATCAAGAATTAGATAAGTCAAATTTAAATGTGTTGCTAGATGAAAAAGGTAAATACCTCAATTCAGTTGAATTTGCAGATTTCATCTTTAACACCTCACATAAAAAAATAAGTTTTTTCATCGGTAGCACACTTGGATTTAGTGATAAGGCAAAAGAAAAAGCTGGCTTACTTCTTTCAATTAGCCCAATGACACTTACTCATTCTTTTGCTACAATAATATTATTAGAACAAATTTATAGAGCTACAACTATTAAGATGAACCATCCCTATCATAAAATATAATATGAAAAAATTATCTTTATCTATATTCTTTGTTGTTTTTCTTTTTTCTTTTTCATTAAATGCAAGCAATGAAAACTTATATAAAAAACTAGATACTTTTGGAGATGTATTTCAAACAATACGCTCGAACTATGTTACGACAATAAATGAAGAAGAGGTAATAGAAGCTGCAATTAATGGCATGCTACAATCTCTTGATCCTCACTCTAGCTACATGAACCTAGATAATTACAAGGATATGCAAGAAGAGACAAATGGGAAATTTGGTGGCTTGGGAATTGAAGTAACAATGGAAAATGGGTTTGTAAAAATTATTTCTCCTATAGATGGAACTCCTGGGGCAAAAGCAGGAATACAACCTGGTGATTACATTACACATATTGATGATGAGAGTATATTTGGTCTTTCTCTTACAGAGGCTGTAGATCAATTAAGGGGATTGGTTGGAACCACAGTTAAACTTAAAATAGCAAGAGAAAATGAAGAAGAGCCACTTGATATTTCGATAACACGAGCAATTATTACTGTTGAAGCTGTGAAGTATAGAAAAGAAGGAAATGTAGGATATATTAAACTCATTTCTTTTAGCGAACAGGCTGACCGTGGAATTAAAAAAGCAATTAAGGCACTTACTACTGAAATTGGAAAAGATAAAATAATAGGCTTCGTGTTGGATTTAAGAAATAATCCAGGAGGTCTTTTAGGGCAATCTATCGAAGTAACAGATAATTTTTTAACTTCTGGAGAAATAGTTTCTACCAAAGGTAAAGATAAATCTAATATAGGATCTTTTAAGGCGTCACGAGGTGACATGACTAATGGTAAACCCATAATAGTACTTATAAATAGAGGTTCAGCTTCAGCATCTGAGATTGTAGCTGGAGCCCTACAAGATCATAAAAGAGCTATAATCGTGGGAGAGCAGTCTTATGGCAAAGGCTCAGTACAAACTATATTCCCTTTAAATGATCGAAGTGCAATCAGATTAACAACAGCCTTATATTATACTCCATCTGGTGATTCTATTCATAAAATTGGAATTACTCCTGATATAGAAGTTACAAGGTCAAAAAAATCTGATCCTGCTGATAACACAGATAATCAACTAGACTATGCTCTTGATCTCTTAATAAAAGATAGCATCATTAATTAAGATGGTATCTAGAGACTATAGGAGAGGTGTTGGTATGATGATTATTAATAATGAAAAGAAAATATTCATTGGCCAAAGACTTGATAAAGACCAATCTGCCTGGCAAATGCCTCAAGGGGGAATAGATAATGATGAAACACCAGAACAGACATGCAGGCGTGAACTTTTTGAAGAGACTGGAATTTCATCTAACTATGAGATCTTAAGTAAAACCAGAAATTGGTATAAATATGATCTTCCTACTAGTCTGCAAAAAAAACTTTGGAAGGGGAAATATAAGGGTCAAATCCAACAATGGTTTATTATAAAATTTTTTGGAAATGACACTGAAATAAATATTCATACCAAGCATCCCGAATTTAAAAATTGGAAATGGGCTGATCAAAATGAAATGTTGGAATTAATTGTTTCTTTTAAACGAGATCTTTATAAAAGCGCTTTAGAAGAATTTTCTGAATTTCTTTAAAATAATTAAATACTTAAAGATTTTAAGCTTTCTATTTTACCTTGAATCTTAATGTTGCTAACGTCATCTATTAACAGAGACTCTAGCTCATTAATTTTTGTATCAATAAAATTAGAACTAATATTTTCTTTTTCAGTTAACTCAACGGCAATAATTAATAAATTATTATCAATAAATTGCACAAAACCTTCATTTATATAAACACTTTTTTCATCACCATTTTCAAACACAATTGATATAAAGCCCGGCTTTACAGCTGAAATAAAACTTACATGATTAGCCAAAAAGCCCATATCACCTTCGGTTGCAGGAACTGTAACTAAAGATGCAGAGGTTTCTAAAAAAACTTTAGATGGTGTAACTAATTTTATACTAAAAGTTTCTGACATATTAATTAAGCTGCTGCATCCTCAGCCATTTTTTCAGCCTTCTTAACAGCCTCTTCAATTGTACCAACCATATAAAAAGCTGCCTCAGGCAGATGGTCATATTCACCTTTACAAATTGCATCAAAACCATTGATTGTATCTTCTAATTCAACATATTTGCCTGGTGTACCAGTAAATACTTCGGCAACAAAAAATGGTTGTGACATGAACTTTTGAATTTTTCTTGCTCTTGCAACAGCTAATTTGTCATCTTCGGATAGTTCATCCATACCTAAAATAGCAATAATATCTTGGAGAGATTTATAAGTTTGAAGAACTGATTGAACATTTCTTGCTACATTATAGTGTTTTTCTCCTAATATTCTTGCATCTAGAATTCTTGAAGTAGAATCAAGTGGATCAACTGCTGGATAAATTCCAAGTTCAGCAATTTGCCTAGATAAAACTGTTGTTGCATCTAAATGGGCAAATGATGTAGCTGGCGCTGGATCTGTTAAATCATCTGCAGGCACATAAATTGCCTGCACAGATGTAATTGAACCTTTATCTGTAGAAGTAATTCTTTCTTGTAACATTCCCATGTCTGTTGCTAATGTTGGTTGATAACCAACTGCAGATGGAATTCTACCCAAAAGAGCAGAAACTTCTGAGCCTGCTTGAGTAAATCTAAAAATGTTATCTACAAAAAATAAGACATCTTTCCCTTCTTGATCTCTAAAATATTCTGCCTGTGTAAGTCCCGTTAAAGCAACACGAGCTCTAGCACCTGGAGGTTCATTCATCTGTCCATAAACTAATGCACATTTAGACTTATCTCCTTCTAAATCAATAACACCCGATTCGATCATCTCATGATAAAGGTCATTACCCTCTCTTGTTCTTTCACCAACACCCGCAAACACAGAGTAGCCTCCGTGTGCTTTTGCAATATTATTAATTAGCTCCATAATAATAACTGTTTTACCAACACCTGCACCGCCGAAGAGACCAATTTTTCCTCCTCTTGAATATGGAGCCAATAAATCAACAACCTTAATTCCTGTGACAAGTATTTCTGTTTCTGTAGATTGATTTACAAATGCTGGAGCCTCTCTGTGGATATCCCATTTTTCAGCAGCTTTAATTTCTCCTCTTTCATCTATTGGATCTCCAGTTACATTCATTATTCTACCAAGAGTTTCTGGTCCAACAGGTACCTGAATTTGTTTTCCAGTATCTATTACCTCGTCTCCTCTAGCCATTCCATCTGATGAATCCATTGCTATAGTTCTTACACTAGACTCCCCAAGGTGTTGGGCTACTTCAAGAACCACATTTTTATCACCCACTTTAACTGTTAAGGCATTTAAAATTGCTGGTAAATTATCTTTAAATTTAACATCAACAACAGCACCAATTACCTGTGAAATAGTTCCTTTTATATTACTTGTCATATTTTCTCCTTTTTTTAAACTGCTTCTGCTCCAGAAATAATCTCAATTAATTCTTTTGTAATCACTGCTTGTCTAGAACGGTTATAGAATAGAGTTAAGCTATCAATCATGTCTGAGGCATTTCTAGATGCGTTATCCATTGCACTCATCCTTGATCCTTGTTCACTTGCTGAGCTCTCCAAAAGAGCTTTAAAAATTTGCACCGCAAAATTCAATGGTAATAGTTCTTCTAATATTTCTTTTTCATTTGGTTCAAATTCAAAAAATATATTATCTTTAGAAGTGTCTTCAGAGTTAGCATCCTTAGTCATTTCAGCTGGAATAACTTGTTGTTCTGTAGGAATTTGAGATATTATTGATTTAAATTTATTATAAAAAATGAGACACTTATCAAACTCATTGTTAAAATACATATCAATTATTTTATCTGAGATTTGTTTAGCATCCACATATTGAATTGTTTTAATTGAAGACATATCAATAATATCAACTATAAGTTCTCCATATTGTCTTTTAATAATGTCATAACCTTTTTTACCAACACATATAATTTTAACTTTTTTATTTTGCTTCTTTAGGTCAATAATTTTTTCTTTTAATGTTTTTGAAATTTGTGAATTAAACCCACCACACAGTCCTCTTTCAGAAGTAAATAATACAAGCATGTACGTACTATCATTTCCATCGCCAGCTAATAAATTTTTAGAATCGTCGGTAGAGTTAAAGCCTTTGGAAATTGAATCCATTAAGCTTTTCATATTATCTGCATATGGCCGCGATTGTTCCGCCGCTTCTTGGGCTTTTCTAAGCTTTGCAGCAGCCACCATTTTCATTGCTTTTGTTATTTTTTCTGTAGATTTAACACTAGCAATTCTTTTTTTTAAATCGTCTAAACTTGGCATAAGATAATTAAGCTTTTTTAAACTCCTCTATCGCACTGATTAAAGTTTTTTCAGCCTCATCATCTAAAATCCCTGTGCTATTTATCTTTATAATTAACTCTGGGTTTGAAGAGTTAATCTTAATAAAGAAATCTTTCTCAAAATCTTTAATCTGATTTAGCTCGAGGTCATCAAGATATCCTTTTACTCCAGCAAAAACTGAAATTACTTGCTCAGCAACTGTCATGGGTGAATACTGATCTTGTTTTAATAGTTCAGTTAATTTTGAGCCTCGATTCAGTAGGTTTTGAGTAGAAACATCTAAGTCTGATCCAAACTGAGCAAACGCAGCCATTTCTCTATATTGTGCTAACTCAAGTTTAATAGAACCTGAAACTTTTTTCATTGCTTTTGTTTGGGCAGCTGATCCAACTCTCGAAACTGATAGCCCTACATTAACAGCAGGCCTGATACCTTGGTTAAATAATTCTGTTTCTAAGAATATTTGGCCATCTGTAATACTAATAACATTCGTAGGTATAAAAGCACTCACATCATTAGCTTGTGTTTCAATGATTGGTAGGGCAGTTAGAGATCCACCACCATTTTCATCATTTAGCTTTGCAGCTCTCTCCAATAATCTACTGTGTAGATAAAATACATCACCAGGAAATGCTTCGCGGCCAGGAGGTCTTCTAAGTAATAGTGACATTTGTCTATATGCTACAGCCTGTTTAGATAAATCATCATAAACAATTAAAGCATGCATTCCATTATCTCTAAAATACTCTGCCATAGAGCAACCAGCGTAAGGTGCTAGGAATTGAAGCGGAGCAGGATCAGAGGCAGTAGCAGCAATTACAGTTGTGTATGCCATTGCACCTGCGTCCTCTAATGTTTTTACAATTTGAGCCACTGTAGATCTCTTTTGTCCTATGGCAACATAGAAACAGTATAGTTTTTTTGATTCATCTGGAGACTCATTAATTGATTTTTGGTTAATAATTGCATCAATTGCAACTGCAGTTTTACCGGTTTGTCTATCACCAATAATTAACTCACGTTGACCACGGCCAACAGGTATTAAGCTATCGATTGCTTTTAAACCAGTTTGCATTGGCTCAGAAACAGATTTTCTTGGAATAATTCCTGGAGCTTTTACCTCGATACGAGATCTGTTCTCAGAATTAATCGGTCCCTTACCATCAATAGGATTTCCTAATGCATCGACAACACGCCCTAATAATTCTTTACCTACAGGTACATCAACAATTGAATTAGTTCTCTTGACTGTGTCACCTTCTTTAATGCCAGAATCACCTCCAAATAAAACTACTCCAACATTATCACTCTCAAGATTTAATGCCATTCCTTTAACACCATTACTAAATTCGACCATTTCTCCAGCTTGCACATTGTCTAATCCATATATTCTTGCAATACCATCACCAACAGATAAAACCTGCCCGACTTCCAGTATTTCTGAATCTGATCCAAAATTTTTAATTTCTTCTTTTAGAATTTTTGATATTTCTGATGGTTGAATATCCATTATGCTACCTCTTTCATTTTAGCTTTTAATGCGTTTAATTTACTTTTAATTGTACTATCGATCATTTGACTTCCAATTTGAACTTTTAAGCCTGCAATCAAACTTTCATCTGTTTGCGTGTGTATAATAAATTCTGAATTGAACTTTTCTTTTAGTTTTTGTTTAATAGATTTGACTTGAATTTCTGATAATGCTTTTGCCGAAGCAACGTAAGCATTTTTTATTCCATTGAAATCAGCCAGTAGATCTCTATAACTTTTAATAATATCTTCTAAGTTACTTATACGTCCTTTTTTTGTAACTACTCCTAAAAAATCTTTTGTTAACTTAGATAGCTCAAGTTTATCTGAAATAATGTCTAATAAACTGATCTTGTTAAAGTTTTTAATAGATGGATTTTTTATAAAGGATGCAAACTCATTATGCTCTAATAAAAGTTCCATTATTTTATCCAAATCAACAGAAATGCTATCTAATACCTTTGCTTCTTTAGCTAGTTGGAATAGTGCATTGGCATATCTTGAGGCTGAAGCTGAATGACTCATTTTTGACATTAGTCGCTATTTTTTGATTAGTTTTAAAGTCATTGCGTATCATTAAGTATAGGATTTTTCAAGCACTTGAATGTCATTAGTGCTCTTTTTATGTGAAGTTATGAGGATCAATATCAGTTGTAATCAAAACAGTTGATGAACGTGGCACCTTAGCAAGCCAATGCTGTATAATTTTTTGTATTTTTCTGCCTTTTTTCTCATGAATTAAGAATCTAAGCCTATGTTTACCCTTTAATCTAGATAGTGGTGCCGGAGCCGGTCCATAAAAATCTACATTATCTATTTTGGGCATAGACTGAGATAACCTCAAGCAAACTTGCTGTACTTCAGATATATTACTACCTGAAACGATAATTGCTGCCATTTTTGAAACTGGAGGGAGATTTGCATTCATTCTAATTTTTAATTCTTTTTTATAAAATTGCTCTCTATCCATTTTAGTTAAATCTTTTATTGTTTCGTTTTCAGGGAAGTAAGTTTGCAAATAAACATCACCTGCTATATTTCCTCTTCCTGCCCTACCTGCTACCTGATAAAGCATTTGATAGGTCTTTTCAGATGCTCGTAAATCTCCACCTCTTAATGTCATGTCGGCATCAACCACTCCTACACATGTTAAATTAGGAAAATGATATCCTTTAGTTATAAGTTGAGTTCCAATGATGATATCAAATTTATTATTAAATATTTTTTCAACTTTATCATTAAGATCATCATTTGATTTTATATGATCGCTAGAAAAAAGACATATTTGTGCAGTTGGAAAATCTCTTGCAATTTCATTATAAATTTTTTCTATACCTGCTCCATAATCGACAAAAGAATCATCTTCATTATTACAACTCTGGCATTTAATTTTGAATGAGCCTAATTTATAACCACAATGATGACATAGTAACTTCTTATCTTTTAAATGTTCAACAAGATAACTAGAACAATTTTTACATGTAAATTTATGGCCACAACTTTTACAAATAATCATAGGTGCATAACCTCTCTTATTGATAAATAGAAGTGACTGTTCTTTTTTTGACAGTCTACTTTTTATAATTTTTTTTAATTCTTCAGATACCCAATTATTCTTCTTAAGCTTTAATTTTTTCATATCTATTATCTGAATTTTAGGCTCAGGCGTTTTTGAAAATTTATTTTCTAATCTAATATGAAAATATTTTTTTTGATTAATATTATAAATAGTTTCAAGGGATGGTGTCGCACTAACTAGCACAACTGTAAACTTTTCTATTGAAGCTCTTACAACCGACATATCTCTGGCATTATATATCCCTTTTTCTTCTTGCTTATAAGAAGAGTCATGCTCCTCATCAACTACAACCATACCAAGATTTTTATATGGTAAAAATAAAGCAGATCGAGTTCCAACTAATATTTTAGTGTCTCCAGATAAAATTCTATGGATAATTTTTTTCTTTTTTGAGGGTGTAATTTTACTATGCCAAATATCTGGTGAATATCCGAATCTTTTTTCAATTCTATTAATAAACTCATTAGTTAAAGATACTTCTGGAAACATTATTAAAGATTGTTTTTTATTTGCTATATTTTTTTCAATTAATTGAAAGTACACTTCTGTTTTTCCAGAGCCTGGCATGCCATCAAGTAGAATTGTTGAATAATCATTATCTTGAATAATAGCTTCTATCTCTACCTTAGCTTTATTTTGTGTTGCATTAAGTTCTAGTTGATTAGCCACAGCTTGCTCGATATTTGTCTCAACCTCATCTTTCAAAAGAAAGTAGGCGTCACTTTTTGGTAAAATCATTTTTAAGACCTGACCTTTAAAAATAAGATTATAAGAGGCAATCCAATCTAAAAACTTTAGTATTTTTTGAGGCAATGTATAATTTGAAACATCGGCAATAGATTTAATTTTATTAAGATCTACATTTGTAGTTTTTCCAATACTTCTTACAACGCCTAAGTATTTTTTGCTTCTAAATGGAACTAATACTATAGAACCAATTTTAATTTGTTGCTCTTCAGTAAAGGCATAAGTGAACTCTTGATCTAGAGGATATGCAACTAAAACGTTGGCAAAATTGGTCATACTAGGCAATGAATTCATATGTAATATTTTTGTTTCATGTTATAAGTATAGCAGTAAATATAAATCAAAATAGTATGGACTTTTTTTTAGATACGGCAGAAGTAGATGTTATAAAAGATCTAAGTGAAACAGGCTTAGTAGATGGCATTACTACCAATCCCTCTCTTGTGGCAAAATCTGGACAAGACTTCTTTTCTGTTTTAGAAAAAATTTCTAGAATTATTGATGGTCCTATAAGTGCAGAAGTTACGGCAATTGACACTGAAGGAATGATTAATGAAGGCTTAAAGTTATCAAAGATTGCAAAAAATATTGTTGTGAAATTGCCTCTAACTTTAGAGGGACTTAAGGCGTGTGTATTCTTAGTAAATAAAAAAATAAGGACGAATGTGACGCTTTGCTTTTCAGCAAATCAGGCTCTTCTGGCTGCTAAATCTGGAGCAACATATGTATCACCTTTTATTGGTCGGCTAGATGATATTGGTGAAAATGGATTAGATTTGATTAGCAATATAAAATCTATCTATTCGAACTATATAGCATTAAATACTAAAATTTTGGTTGCCTCTGTAAGAAGCCTGGATCATATAGCAAAATCAGCAATCATTGGTGCAGACACTGTTACGCTCCCGCCTAAAGTTTTTTTAGAAATGTATGATCACGAATTAACAAAAAAAGGTCTTGATGCTTTTCTTAAAGATTGGGCAGAAACTAAACAATCAATTTTGTAACTTATTCTTAGGTGGAAGAATTTATATTAAAAAAAGATTTTTTAGATTGGATAGGTAATTTAAAAAATCTCAAAGGATTGAGTGAAAATACTTTATCTGCATATCAAAGAGATGTTAAAAAATTTATTGTTTTTCTTACAAATTACCTTGGTAGCGACCCAAATTTAGTTGACTTAAGCAATCTCACAAATACAAACTTTAGGGGATATCTTGCGGAACAAAAAAACTTAGGTAATTCCAATGTGTCAATAGGAAGGCAAATATCTTCACTCAAATCATTTTTTAACTACCTAATAAGAATAAAAAAAATTAATAACTCACCAATTATTACATTGAAAGGCCCTAGGCATAAAAAGAGTCTCCCTCGTCCTATTATGGCTGATCTCGCAATTGCAGTTATTAAAGAGGCTAAAAATATAGATGATGAAAAATGGATAGGTCAACGCAATCAAACAATTTTATTATTACTTTATGGTTGTGGATTAAGAATATCAGAGGCATTAAACTTAAATTACTGCGATATGACAACGAATGATTATTTAGTTATAAAAGGAAAAGGTAATAAAGAACGGATTGTACCTGTAATGGATTATATAAAAAATAGTATTTCTGATTACATTAAAGTTTGTCCATTTGAATTCAGTAATGAGGACCCTTTATTTCTGGGCAAAAGAATGAAAAGATTAAGTCCAAGAATAATTCAATATGCATTAGAAAAAATTCGAGTTGTACTATCATTACCGGAAACAGCAACTCCACACGCATTACGACACTCATTTGCTACACATTTGCTTGAAAATGGCGGGGATTTAAGAACTATTCAAGAGCTACTAGGTCATAGTAGTTTATCTACAACACAAAGATATACCAAAGTAGAAAATTCACAGTTACTAAACATCTATACAAAAACTCATCCTTTGGCTAAAAATAAATGAATGAATAACCCAATAGAAAAATGGCACAAGGTCTTGGTAAGTCAAGATCACAGCCTATTAAAGTCTATTCTTGCTGAAGATGTAGTCTTCTATTCCCCAGTAGTTTTTACTCCACAAAAAGGAAAGAGCTTAACATTGCTTTACTTAATGGCAGCATCTCAAGTTTTTAATAACAAGTCTTTCACTTATATCAAAGAAATTATAAATGAAAATCATGCAACTCTTGAATTTGAAGTAAATATTAAAGGCATAGAAATTAATGGCATTGATTTAATTACTTGGAATGAGGAAGGAATGATTATTGAATTTAAAGTTTTTATAAGACCCCTACAGGGTGTCAATATAATTCACAAAATGATGCAACAAATGATTGAAAATTTTACTAAAAAATAAAGTTTATGAATAAGGTCTTAAAGCATCCTTTAACTCACATGATTATATTCTGTTATAAAAAATATTTTTGAATTCAATAAGCCCATTATCTAAATATAGATACGGCTTAAGCTCTTAATCTCTGCTCTTAGATTTTTTAAATATTCCTTTGCTCGAACTTGCAAAACTCTTTTTGCCTGAAAATGATTTCTTCTTTGAAGAGCTATAAAATCCCTCAGATCTTCCTTCAGTTTTTTTCTTAAATGGTTTCTTAAAACCACCTTCTTTTGAATCAGAGTCTCCAAATGATCTTTTCTTAAATGGTTTCTTAAAACCACCTTCTTTTGAATCAGAGTCTCCAAATGATCTTTTCTTAA
>Ga0114997_10000326_pt1 | contig 38340 bp, 39 predicted proteins | sample ArcticOcean_MG_C_2_FD_87045 | JGI IMG/M metagenome (GOLD analysis project Ga0114997, IMG submission 87045) | Marine microbial communities from western Arctic Ocean - ArcticOcean_MG_CB4_136 | ecosystem: Environmental > Aquatic > Marine > Oceanic | place: Arctic Ocean: Canada Basin | collected... | reverse complement strand
AGTTTCGTTATGCAAGAGTAAAAGGCCCGAGCGCGAAATTTGACTGGCAAAGAATTGGTTTAGATCATCTTCTGAAGGATGGCGATTTACTAACTATAATCACTAGAAGATAAATTAATCATAATTAGAAAGAATTGCAAATGATGAGTCATATTTTGGTTTAATGGGTACAACTAAAAATAAAGAAAGAATATTAAATTTATCTCAAAATATCGCTATGAAAGTGGCAGATGATAAAATAAGCAATGTTGATGAAGCTAATTACAACAAAAATCACCCTCCAGCTTCAATAAATGGTGAAATTAATGAAAAAGAGGGTTATGAATATATTCAATGGCCTAAAAATAGTGGAAGATGGTTTATTAAAAATAAGAGAACAAAACAATGGGAAGAGTGGAAAGATTAATTGAAAATTGATTTTCCCCAACCATATGGCTAGTATGCTTGATTCTTCAGTAGTGATACTAACAGGAGCTGGAATTTCTGCAGAATCAGGAGTGCGTACATTCAGGGATAACGATGGATTATGGGAAGAACATAGAATTGAAGATGTTGCAACACCATATGCATGGGAAAGTAACCCGGAGTTAGTATGGCGTTTTTATCAACTAAGAAGAAAGCAACTTCTAGAAGTCGAACCTAATCCTGCACACTTTGCATTAACTAAGCTTGAAGAAGGTGTTAATAAATTTACTTTGATTACTCAGAATGTAGATGATTTACACGAGCGTAGTGGTAGTTCAAATGTCATACATATACATGGGAGATTACGAACATTACGTTGTGAATTTAGTGGAGAAAATGAAGAAAGAATGAAAGGAAAAGATCTGGTTGAGGATTTTCTTTTTTGTAATTGTTGTGAAAAAGTAAATCGTCTTCGCCCAGATATTGTGTGGTTTGGAGAGGTTCCGATGCATATGGAAGAAATTTATGAATCAGTTGAAAATTGTGATTATTTTCTTGTCATTGGTAGTTCAGGCCATGTTTACCCTGCCGCAGGACTAGTGAATGTTGCTAAATCTAATGGTGCAAAAACAATTCTAATTAATTCCGATTCTCCTGCTAATGCTTTTGCCTTTGATGAAATTCATCTTGGTAAGGCTGGTGAAATTTTACCAGACTTGGTTAAGTCGTGGTTAAATGAATAATTACCAAATTCCCATATCCATTCTTGCGTCTTCTGAAGCATGTACCTTTGGATCCCACCTTGGAGTCCAAACCAAATTTACATGTACATCAGAAACTCCCTCTACAGAAAGAATTGCTCTATGCGCTGCAGCCATTATCTCAGGTGCTACTGGACATCCAGGAGATGTTAGTGTGAGGTCTATCTCGCACTGTAATCCTGAATCTTTATTCTCAAACCTCACTGCATAAACTAAACCCAAGTCTTGTATTGAAATCCCTAATTCTGGGTCTTCTACTGTTTGTAATGCTTCTCTTATCTCTTCTTCTTTAACCATTATTTTCACCCTAATTGCTCTCTTGCTTCATCTTGAATTCTTAAAAACATATTAAGAAATCCATTTGCTCTATTCGGAGTTAATGTTTCTAAAACTTTCATTTCAGATGCAAAATTGGGAGAGAAACCTGTTACTTCTTCTGGTGTCAATCCTTCTAATGCAATTGCTGTAACAGCCATTAACCCTTGAATAATTTGTGAATCTGAACTACCTCTCAAATGAAAACCATCTCCTCCAAATGCAATATCGATATGCGCTTCAGATTGACAACCAACCACACGTGTTTTATTTGTCCATTCTGAATGATCTAATTCATCAATATCTTCAGCTAACTCAAATAACATCTCATATCTCTCCATCTGATCTAATGCCTCGGAAAAATCATCAATTACTTCTTGTAACTTTTCTGGCCATCTCCCCATAAAAACACCTATCCAAAACGTTCAACTATAGTTTTCACCGCATTAACAAACGCTTTTGATTCATCCATGGTATTATAAAAATAAAAGGAAGCTCTATTAGTTGCACTAATTCCTAATCTCCTCATTAATGGTTGTGCGCAATGATGTCCTGTTCTAACTGCTATACCCATTGAATCAAGCATATGAGCGATATCTTCAGCATGTAATGATTCATGTAAAAATGAAACTACACCACTAATGTCTTCATTAGAATGATCCCCATATACCTTAATTCCTGATATTTCTTTCAATCCATCAGATGCATTTCTTGCTATAGATAACGTGTGTTTATGTGCAGCAATAAGATCTATACCTTCCATCCAACTAATTGCAGCAGACCACCCTATAGCCTCGGCAATTCTAGGAGTACCTGCTTCAAACTTATGTTCATTCTCTTGATAGATTGAATATTCCTTAAACACCTCAGTGATCATATCTCCACCTCCTTGTACTGGTTGCATTTGTTCGAAAATACCTGAAGCAATCAATAATGCTCCAATTCCTGTAGGACCACACATTTTATGGCTAGTTACTGCTAAAAAGTCTGCATTTAAGCTCTTCATATCTAATTTTTCATGTGCTGCTGCCTGTGCACAATCAAGCACAACCTTTGCACCAACCTCATGTGCAATTTCAACTAATCGTTCAACTGGGTTACGTGTACCTAAGACATTTGAAGTATGAATAATACATGCTAATTTAGCACCGATAATCTTGGATTTATAATCATCCATATCCAACTGATATGTTTCAGAATCCACATTTACCCAACGAAGTTCTAAATCATATTCTTTAGCAAGCATTTGCCAAGGAACAATATTGGAATGATGTTCCATCTCAGTTAGGACAATCGCATCTCCAGGCTTTAGATTATGTTTACCCCATCCTAATGCACATAGATTTAATGCATCTGTTGTACCACTAGTAAACAATACCATTCCTCCCGAAGGTAATCCAAACCAATTTGCCACTGATTTTCTTGCTAGTTCAAATGCTTCAGTGGCTTCTCCAGCCAAAGTATGTACTGCACGATGAACATTAGAATTATAGTTAGTATAATAGTCAGTTATTGCATTAATTACTGAAATCGGTTTTTGTGAAGTCGCAGCATTATCAAGATAAATCAATGGCTTTCCATTAGGTAAAATACGTTCTAATATTGGAAATTCTAATCTTACTTTGTTCATATCAGATTGTAAATCCATATTAAACTACCAACCTACAATCTAGATGAACTAAAAGTCGTGCTTGGGCCCATTCAATTAATTTTTTACTTGGGAACCCTTCAAAAGTTGACATTAAAAACCCTTCAACAATCATTGCTTTTGCTTCATCTAGATCTAATCCTCTACTCTTTAAATAGAACAATTGTTCCTCATTTATTGGAGCGCTTGATGCACCATGTGATGCTAAAACCTCATTTGCAAGTACTTCTAATTCAGGAATAGAATTTGCTTTTGCCGCATCTGACAATAATAAATTTAGAAATTTTTGTCCAGCATCTGAATTTTGGGCATTTTCATTAATAATTAATTTCCCAGTGGTTGTATTTTTACTTGAATCATCACAAATTGTATGGGCAATAACACGACTATTACTGTTAGGTGATTCATGAATTATTCTAAGGTGAGTATCATCAGTTCTTTCACCTGTTCCATGCATAGCTATTTTTTGACTATAATCTACACCACTTCCTTGAATTAATGCTCGAATATCTGATTTACATTTTACACCACCTAAGGATAAAGTAGCTGAATGCATATTAGAATTAGTGTTTAAAATGAAGTTTTCGGCACGTAAAAATGTAGATTCAGCACTCATTTGATTAACTAATAATTCGGAAAAGTTTGAATTTTTGCCCATATTACCCTCTCTCAATAAACCAAACCATTCAGCATCTCCTTGAATGGATGTAATTAATTCTACATTACTATTTGAAAGGTTTTCAACTACCAAATGAAAAGCAGAGACATAACCAGAAACGCCAAGATCTAACATTAAGCATTGATTAAGAATGACATTCTCTGGGATTCTTAATTTGTAATATGAACCATTACAAATTGCTCTGATGAATGCAGCAGAAACATCAGGTTCAAGAGGATTAGGTTTTTCAAATGAAGAAACTTTCTCAAAAATGATGTTTTCTGGTATAGTTCCATCTAAATATGTTAATTTAGCCTTAGCCACTATTACATCTGTTGGGATTTTTGAAAATGTACCTAGTGGATGTACCTTTCTCCATGGAGTATATCTCCAAAGATGTTCCGCCTTACTAGGTTCGGAAAATTCAAGGTATTGTCCTGCAACATCCAAAAAAAAACACCTCAACCTATTGATCCTTCCATTTCAATCTCTAAGAGTCTGTTTAATTCAACCGCATATTCCATTGGTAATTCACGTGTAAATGGTTCAAAGAATCCATTTACAACCATAGACATTGCTTCTTGCTCAGAATGCCCTCTACTCATAAGATAAAATAATTGTTCTTCGGAAACTTTCCCAACACTAGCCTCATGTTGAATATCAAAGCTTGAATTTGCTACTTCCATTGTAGGATATGTGTCTGATTGGCTTTCTTCATCTAGTAATAATGCATCACAGACTACATTTGATCTGCAATTGTTTGCTTTTTTAGAAACCTTAACTAAACCACGGTAGGAAGAACGGCCTCCATTCTTAGAAATTGACTTCGACAAAATATTACTTGTTGTATTGCTTGCAAGATGGTGAATTTTGGATCCGGCGTCTTGATGCATACCTTCACTTGCATATGCTACAGAGATAATTTCTGCATGTGAACCTTGACCTTTTAGGATCACAGCAGGATATTTCATTGTTAATTTTGAACCAATATTTCCATCAATCCACTCAATTGTTGAATTCTCATGTGCAACACCTCTTTTTGTAACTAAATTATAAACATTATTCGACCAATTTTGAACAGTTGAATAACGTATTTTTGCACTTTTATGTGCAATTAATTCAACTACTGCTGAATGTAATGATTCAGTGGAATAAGCAGGTGCAGTACAACCCTCCACGTAATTGATTGAAGAACCTTCATCAGCAATAATTAAGGTTCTTTCAAATTGGCCCATGTTTTTAGCATTGATACGGAAATATGCTTGCACTGGCATTTCTACATGCACTCCTTTAGGTACATAAATAAATGACCCACCAGACCACACAGCAGTATTTAATGCTGAAAATTTATTATCTGTATAAGGAACTACTGAACAAAAATATTCTTTTACAAGTTCTTCATGTTCTCTTAATCCACTATCCATATCTAAGAAGATTACTCCTTGAACTTCTAAATCTTCTCTAATTGAATGGTAAACTGCTTCAGATTCATATTGGGCAGTTACTCCACCTAACCATTTTTGTTCTGCCTCAGGAATACCTAATTTGTCAAATGTATTCTTTATTTCTTCTGGCACATCATCCCAATCTGTTGCTGTTTTACCACTAGACCTCAAAAAATAAGTTATTGCCTCAAAATTAATATTATTCAACATCTCTTCGTTACCCCATGTTGGCATTGGTCTTTCTAAAAAATGATGATATGCTTTAACGCGTATTTCGGTCATCCAAGTTGGTTCCTTTTTTATTTCACTAATGTCTCTAACCACTTGTTCACTTAGGCCCTTATCAAATCTTATTACTGCAGTTTCTGAATCATTAAATCCATATTTATATTCGGATACTATTTCTTCTGGTTTCATCTCTTCTTTCATCTCTTCTTTCATACTATTACCTCCAGCCAGTCATATCCCTTCTTTTCAATTTCAATTGCAAGTTCCGGGCCTCCTTTTTTCACAATTTTACCATCAATCATCACATGAACAATATCTGGCTTTACTAAATCTAATAATCTTTGATAATGAGTAATTACTAAACATCCTGCATTTTTTGATGCAGAGTTTATTCCTTTCGATACTAGTCTTAATGCATCTATATCTAAACCTGAATCGGTTTCATCTAAAATAGCAAGTTTTGGATTCAACAATAATAATTGTAGGATTTCCATGCGTTTTTTTTCTCCTCCAGAAAAACCATCATTTACAAATCTTGATAAAAACGATTTGTCTATTTGAAGAACATCCATTTTATCTTTAAGTACCATTCTAAATTCTTTTGCCGATAACTTATTTTCACTTACTGCAGAAACTGATTTTCTTAAAAAGTTCCCCACCTGAACTCCTGGTATTGTCATAGGGTACTGGAATGAAAGGAACATTCCTGCCCTAGCTCTTTCATCTACGGAAAGTTCAGATAATTTTTCACCGAGGAAATAAATCATTCCATCTGTAATTTCATAAGCTGGATGGCCCATTAATACATTTGCAAGAGTTGATTTACCTGAGCCGTTTCTTCCCATAATAGCATGAATTTCTCCCAATTCAATTACTAAATCTAAGCCGTTAATTATTGGAATCCCTTCAACAGAAACATGTAAATTAGAAATCTCTAGTAAACTACCTTTTTTTGGCTTCATCGGGTTCACTCTCCTGAGTCGTATTCCTCTGTATGGTCTTAGACACTATTGGGTTAGGCTCGGATAAACTAACGTAGTAATCTCTCCTTTATGAACCGATGTTTTTCCTTAATGGAAATTTAGGGATTCCTAAAAAAGGATATATGATATAAATATTGTTTTGGATATAGATTTGTAAACAATATCAAATGTATTAATCATCTCCTAGAAGCATGGAGGAGGACGAGTTAGTAAAGAGGTATCGAACTGAATCTTCAAAATCCATCACAGATGAAGCGGAACTAAGATTAAATTCGATGATTCCAATGAAAGAACGTATTAGATTAAGATCGATCTCTCTAAAAGAATTAATTTTGAAAAATGAAACACATATTGATTTGATTCCTGCATTATTTGAACGATTAGGTCCCGTTCGTTCTGCTCTTGATGGGCATGGAGGGGGTATTGTCATCAATAAGATTGATTTTGAAGATGAATTAATAAATTTTATTTTAACATTAAATGGGTCTTGTATCGCTTGTGGTGCTGCTCCAGGTACATTAGTGGGGATTAAAGATGATTTAGAAAAAGATCAGGAGATAAATACTGTGTATTTTGATAATGAACTTTTGGAAACCTTTGATGACTTATCTAAAGAATTCCTAATTAGTCAGACTAATATTTTGTTTAAGAGCACTTGAAGTAGAAGTTTACATCGGGGTAATTAGATGGAACGTCCAGAACCTAAACCATGTCGTGAAAGCGATATTGGGAAATTTGAAATTATTTCCAGAGATGGCGCTGCAAGAATTGGAAAGTTCCACACAATTCACGGCATAGTAAACACTCCCACATTATTACCCGTAATCAATCCCAATATTCGAACAATTGAACCAAGAGATATGTGGGACAATTACGGCGTTGAGTTTTTAATTACAAATTCATACATCATTAGAAATTCTGAAAATTTAAATGAAAAAACTATAGAAAATGGAGTTCATTCATTACTCAATTTCCCTGGTGCAATTATGACAGATTCGGGGACATTTCAAAGTTATGTATATGGAGACATAGAAGTAGAACCTGCTGAGATAATAGATTTCCAAAAGAAAATTGGAGTGGATGTTGCAACTATGCTTGATGTATTTGGAAAGCCAAATCTAAGTTTTGAAGAATCAAAAGAAGTAGTAGAAGAAACCGTATTACGTTCTGAAATATCAATTAAAACAGCAGAAGGAATGATGGTTAATGGCCCAATTCAAGGGGGGTTATTCTCTGAATTAAGGTATCTTTCTGCTAAAAAAATGAGTGAATATGACTTTACAATTCATCCAATAGGTGGCATTGTTCCATTAATGGAACAACAAAAATATCCTGAATTAATTAAAATCATTAGTGCATGCAGACATATCATACCCTCTTCTCGCCCAGTACATCTTTTTGGATGTGGCCACCCACATTTATTTGGGATTGCAGTAGCAATGGGAACTGATCTGTTTGATTCAGCGGCTTATGCTCTCTTCGCTAGAGACGACCGTTTAATTATGCCATGGGGTACAGAGAAACTAGAAAAAATTTCAGAATGGCCTACTGCATCAAAAACATTTTCAGAATTAACTCCAAAACAAGTAAAAGCACTATCAAAAGATGAGAGGACAATACTACTTGCAAAATTTAATTTGGAAATCTCCATGAGGGAAATGGCAAGAGTAAGAGAAGCCGTAAGAAATGAAAGGATTTGGGAATATGTCGAGAGAAAATCAGCCGAACACCCTGCACTTGAAATGGCAATAAAATATATCTTAGAATCATCAGAACCTTCAGATTTTATGAATTGGGTTGAAGAATCAACAGCAGTTCAAAAAAAGGGCGGTATATTATGGTCAAATAAAATTAAGAAACATCCTTATGTAAAAGCCACACGAAAACTTGTATCCGAATTTTCAAAATCCCCTACTAAAGATGCATTTGGAAATCAAGTAGAACCAGAGAGATGGAATATTGTTGTCATTCATGGAGTACAAGGCCCATGGAGACTTAGATGTAAAGATCTGATTTTTGAATTAATGTCTCGATTTGAAAGTATACAAATTTTTGTACAGACTCCAATTGGAATAATTCCTTATTCTCTCGAAGATCTAAATCCATTTGCCCACATTAATGGACCAAAACACATATGGGACTTCAATAAAGAAGATATTGACATGAAATATAAGTCCCTAACATTAATCCATGGTTCAATAGGACCCCATAAGGCTGTTGAAGAATTAGTCAACTCTGGTGTTGAATTTAGTAAATCAAATTTAAAAGAAGAAGAAATAGAAACATATTTAGATAAAATGTCAGTCATTACGAAAATCGCATTATTTTCGAAATTAAATTATACTGATTCTGAAGAATGGTTATCAAATGCATCATTTTTCAAAGGAGGAACGGGCAGAATAAGAAATGTTTTTGATTCTGAGGGAACACATATTCTTTCTCCTAGACTAGAGGATGGGGGGATTTCATTAACAATTAATGGTGCAAGAAAGTTATTTGAGTTCACTAAAAAGGGAATATGTGAAATTCCAATAATTAAAATCCATGAAGGTGCGGTTCCATTCGTCAGTAAAGGAAGAAATGTAATGCATGGATTCATTGATTCGGTTATGGAAACTCTTCGTCCTGGTATGCCATGTTTAATTGTTGATCATGAAAATAATTTGATTGCCCATGGTATTTCTTGTTGTACAAATTCAGAAGCAATTGAATTGAAAAAAGGAGTTGCAGTAAAAGTAAAGTCTGGAATTGAGTAACTCAACGGTAGAAGAATCAATGCATGACATTGATAGTATTGGTACTTGTGAGATATATTATTCTGAGGGTTAAATTTGAGTCAAGAAAATGTTGTAGAAACAATTAATCTTGTTAAATCATATGGGAAACATATTGCATTAGATTCTATTAATTTAAAAATTAAAGAGGGGGCTACAGGACTTCTTGGACCAAATGGTGCTGGCAAGTCCACATTATTCAAATCAATACTTGGATTAATTAGTATTACTTCAGGAGATGGAATTGTTCTTAATCATAATATCAAGGAAGAAGGACCAATAATACGTTCTAAAATAGGATATATGCCTGAATATGATTGTTTAAATCCTGAATTAGAAGCCATACATCAAGTAGCATATAGTGGAGAATTAATGGGCATGAATCCAACTGTTGCTATGCAAAGAGCACATGAAGTTCTAGAGTACGTAGGGTTAAAAGACCAAAGGTACCGAATTTTAGATACTTATTCAACTGGTATGAAGCAATCAGCAAAATTAGCATGTGGATTAATTCATGATCCTGAATTATTAATTGCTGACGAACCAACAAATGGACTTGATACAACTCATAGAGATTTTATGTTGAATACCTTAAGTCAAATTGTAAACCAAGGCGGTAGAAGTCTAATTATGGCAAGCCATCTAATGAACGATGTAGAAAGGGTATGTGAAAGAATTGTAATGCTCCATAAAGGGAAATTGATTGCTCAAGGGAAAATAGAGGATCTTAAGGCAATAGAAAGAGAAGTTGAAGTTCATGCATGGGGGGGAGCATCTAAACTTGAAGAATGTTTAGTTGATGGGGGATTAAAAGTTCGAAGAACCGGTAGAGTCCTAAGAGTTGTGCATGTAGATGATTCAACTTATGATCAAATTATTTCAGCCGCTTCCAAATCTAAATGTCAAATCAGAAGGATGCAGGATCATGAGGCAAGTTTGGAAGATTTATTTATTAGAATAATGGAAACTCTAGGTTATGGAATCAAAAGTTCTGATGAATTATTAGATAATCCCAATATTAAACACGTTGATGCACCACTAGAACTCAAAAATAGGGGGTTGCTATAATGGCTGAAGATGCATCCTTAGATGCTGAATTTCTTGGACAAGAAGGAACAAATGTCACAGGATTTAGTAGAATGGAAGCAGCATATGGGTCTGGAGATGGAGATGAGCAAGCTGTAGCTGCTGTAGCGTCAGCCCATAATGCTGAAGTAGGCACTATTTTTGAACAAATCTATCGTCCTTGGAATGGAACATTAAATACAAGATGGGTTAGAAATTGGTCAATTCTTAGACACCATATCTATGGAATGTTTTCAAAGGGACATCGACCTTGGGGATGGCCCGTAAGAATCTCATTATTGGTTCTCTTATTAGGTTCAATGAATGGTTTATTTTTATCCTTTTTAGGAAATGCAATAGGCATGGAAGAAATTACAAGATTGTTTGCTCCCTCCAGAGAAAATTTGTACGCTCATGTGCTTGGGTTTTTCCCCAGAAATGTATTTTGTTTCCCAATCGCCGCAGCACTTCTCGTAGGAGGTATGATTAGCGAAGATAGGAAAAATGGAACTAGTGCGATTTATTTTTCACGTCCTGTAAATCGTACAGATTATACGGTAATGAAATTTATTTCAGTAGCCGTGCTGTTATCAATTCTAATCATAGGAACTTTAGCAATTTATTACATAGGCGATCTTGTTCTTTCCGGAGAAGGATGGGCGTATGTTCTTGATACATTTCCATTATTCTTTGCAGCTGGAATAGCAGGTTTCTTTCTTGTATTCACATATTCATCAATTGGATTGGCTCTTTCAAGTGTAAGCAGAGGTAAATTCTTCCCTGCAATTGCATTATTAGGTATTATATTAGGAACAAAGTTCATTGCATTTTTAATTTCTCAATTATATGATGACAGTATTGTATATCTACTTTCACCGTATGACTGCATAGCACACCTAGGTCAAAAAATGATGGGCATATCTTCTACTTATGATCATCCATATACTTGGAGTCTTGTAGCAATAATAATTATGAATTCTATTTCATTATACGTACTTACAGCAAGAGTATCATCAATGGAGGTGACTAGAGAATGAATTCTAACGATATTCCTGAAAAAAAGGCTGCAGAAACAAATGTTGTTCCTGCATTAATGCTTGATCATGTCTCAAAATGGTATGGAAATATCGTAGGATTAAATGACGTAAGCATTGCAATAAATGGAGGAGTCACTGGATTACTTGGAATGAATGGTGCTGGCAAATCCACATTGTTTAAATTAATCGTGGGTAAACTAAAACCTTCACAAGGCACTGTTAGGTTATTTGGAATTGATCCTTGGAAAAATAAATCTCCATTTAGTAGAATTGGATATGTTCCAGAACATGAAAAATTATACGATTGGATGACTGCATTTGAATTTGTAACTATCATGGCCAGATTATTCGGGCATTCAAGAGATGATGCTGAAGAGCGTGCAAAACATGTTCTAACATTTGTAGGATTAGATGATGTAATGCATAAAGAATTAGGAAAATATAGTAAAGGAATGAGGCAGAGAGCAAAAATAGCTCAAGCATTAGTAAACGATCCAGATTTGATTATATTAGATGAACCATTACAAGGTTGTGACCCACTAGCCAGAACAACCATCATGAATGTAATTAGAGAACTAGGCAGCATGGGAAAAACAATAGTAGTTAGTAGTCATATCCTAAGTGAAATTGAACGGATTACTGAACAAATTGTAATCTTGCACAATGGAAGGTTATTAGCATTAGGAAACCTTCATGCAATTAGAGATTTACTTGATAAACATCCACACCGGATTTCATTAACTACCACTCAACCAAGAGAATTAGCTAGTAAATTCTTGAAACATGAATCCGTTTATGGTGTTCATTTCCCTGCTGAAAATGAATTATTAATTGAAACTCACGACCTTGGGAAGGTGCATAAAGACATGCCATTAATTTTAGATAATTCAGGTATTAGAGTCACAGGCATAGAAAACCCTGATGACAATTTAGAATCAATATTAGAATATTTGATGGAGGGGCGATAATGTCTGATTCTTCTCGACCACTTTCGAAAAGTGTATGGTCTAAAATTGATGTTAAATCATGGGCAATTACAGAATTTACACTTCGTCAATATCAGACTCGAAAATCAACATGGGCTATTGGTATGATTGGAATATTATTAGTAACTCTTGTACTCTTATTTTATGTTAAAGGACAAACATCTGAAATCGATTCAATAGATCAAGATGGAGATTCTTACGATTGGGATGGAGATGGATATTCTATTGCTCAAGAATTACAATATGGTACTAATCCAGATGACCCAACAGATTTCCCCAATGTCACCGCACTTCCATTATCAAATTGGATTGATGAAGACGATTTTTCATATTCAATGAATGGTGAAAAGTGCCAAAGAAATGTTTACGGGATTGTAAGTGAAGGGGTATGTCAAATTAATGTGGATGATGATGGAGATTGCGAAAGATTAGGTTGGGTCTTACAAAATCAATTAATTGGGCAGGGGGGTAAAGATTCAAATTATGACAATATTGATTGTTCAGTATTTATTTCTACTGCTAATGGACTAAATGTTATTCCTGATAAATTTGTAGATGAAGATCCGGATGATAATTTATATTTTCATGAAACGGTACATCGGGCATTTGTTCTAGGCTTTGGAAAAATTGGGTTTGCATTTTTGATGGGGATTTTTCTCCCCTTATTTCTTGCAACTGGATTAATTAGAGATGAAATGGAATCTGAAACATTACATTATTTAATCGGAAAACCTATAGCCAGAGGTGAATTTTATGCATATAGATTAGGGGGTTATTTTGTAATGACTTGGTTTTATCTTGCAACATTAGTATTCATAATAAATCTAATTACAGGATTCATTGGACCTTCAGATTCATTTTTTAGATTTGGAGACATTCAGATATGGGCATCAATTCTATTTGCTACATGTTTGATGGTGATGGCCTATGGAACTATATTTTCTACATTTGGAATATTTACAAAATATGGGATGTTAGCCTCTATTTTCTTTGGTGTATGGGAGTTTATGATGGCAATGTTGACATTGATAGGAACTGGTTCATTTTTTATTACAAGAATGTCTATCGTTTTTTGGGGAATGCAAATAATTGATTCTGTTTCAACCTACACTTGGAGTGATTCAGCATATCTTATTCAAAAAGGAAATTATTATGATTTAGAGGGAAGTGAGGCATATGAAGCATTCTATGGAGTTCCAAGCATTGGTTCTACACCGTTAACAACATTATTTATTTCAACAGTAATTCTGATTGGAATTACAGCAGTAGTGTTCTTTATTGGACAATCTGCATTCAAACGTAAAGAACTCAGATGAGGGTTAATAATGAAGCGTTTTGAAGGGCCATTAGATGATTTATGGAAAATGCCTGATTTACCTAACATCAAACATCTCACGTGGGATTGGTGGTGGTGGTTAGTTATGTGGCCATCAAAAAAACACCCTGGTCGAAGTGAACAATTAATGGTGCTATGGTCTACAAAAGAAACACCCTCAATCTTTGTTAATGAACACCATTGGAAAGCCGCTGCGAAACCAAATTCAAATGAAGAGAATTTACTCGTACTTCCTGGGATGGTTGCAGGGTGGTATTTTGATGGTGAAAAAATGTATGAGCCATTAGTATTACAAGAATCCAGAATTGCGGCGTTATCATCTAAACATGAAGATTGGCCTTCCGACTCTGAAGCGGGAGGCGCTATATTTGCACTCTGTGATCAATTACTAAGTACGGGAATGAGTGAAAATAAGGATAAGTTTTGGATGCGAATAGAATCGGATAAAGCAGCAATAAAAAGTGGTTCACCAAAAAAATTCGACATCCAAATGACTCCTTGGAACCCCGCATTATCAAAAGCGAGGAGAACTTTTCAAAAATATCAAAATAACATGGGATATGATATTCTAAGGCTCCATGGATGTAAAGCAAATGGAGCCATAGGCAATAAGAAATTTGAGGGGAGTGCTTATCTTCAAAAAGTTCGAGTTCAATCTCCAACTGTCCCATGGTATTGGGGCATTCTTCATTTTTCAGATGGTTCATATCTAGATTGGTTTCTACCACATTTATCATTGCTTGCTTTGTCTTCATCTGATGAACCATGGCAATTAAAAGACTCATTAGAAGTTCCACTAAGAAAAGCAGGATTATTCCATGATGCTAAAAGACAAAGAAGTGAAAAATTTACTAAACTAAAATTTAAAAAAATTAAAGGAGATTATAGCATTAAAAACAAAGAGGGAGAAAAAGAAATCTTACCACGTTTTGAAATTGAAATGTGGAATGGTAGAACAATGATTGTTCTGACCGTAGATGCGGTATCTAGGGCCTATTGGAGTTTTGATCAACCAACTAGAGGGGGAATGATTTCTCATTTTTGTTATAATGAATATCCATTAAAAGTTGCAGGCATTGCAATTGAAGATGAATTTGGAATTCGTACTCTAGATGAGTGGGATTGGATTCATGGTAATGCAGAGCATAGTTGGGGTATTTTACATTAAAAATAGATTAATTGTGTTTTCATTTAATAGTAAGTGTCAATAACGTACTATACGTGCGAAGGGTTAGGGTTGAACTATGGGCGACGAAAAAAATCAGATTGAAAACATAGATGAAACGGATAGAGAAAGGCGAAAGTTTAACTTGATTCCAGGTGAAGATTTAATGCAAATTCACCGTCCAAGTCTTTTTGCATTTGCAGGAATGTACATGATGGCTTTATTTGTTGGTGCTGTCCATTATCTATGGACATTTATGCCTGAAAGTTTGAGTGGAGACCCTAGTTTTATTGAGGAAATTCTTTTTGATTTTATTTCTTCATCACTTGGAGAAATGTTTGGGTTTCCATTCGTAATGTTATTTTTAGCTTGGTTAAATAGGTGGATGAATATTTCTTCAAGTACTAAGTGGTTTACAGGAACAATGATTATTATTGCTGCATTACCATTTACTGCTTGGTTAATAAATGCATTTTGGGCTGACTCTCCTTTAAACGTCTTTGATGGATCATATCCCTATGAAATAGCTGGAATCTTTTGGATCGCATTTTTATCCATTAATGTATTTTACTTCCAAAGGTCATTTATTTACGCTATTACTACAGATGCTGTAATATTTAGAAAAGATTTCATGTTAACAAACAGTGTACGTAGAATCTTGTACAGTAATTTCACTGATGTAATTGTTCAACAAGGACCAGTTGGTACAATCATGGGATATGGAAATGTAGTTCCATTAACTGGAAGTGGACTTGGATTAGGCGAAGAAACAATTGGAATTTCTGCAGGTGCAGGTGGTGCTCTTGATTCTAGAAGTGGAGAATCAGCAGCAACAAGTATTCCAAAGAAAATTATGAAAATGTTCCTAGTACTTCTATCATCACAACGAACTATCAGAACAGTAAAACCCGACCCCGCAGATTGTTTCTATGGAGTTAGAAAACCACATGATGTAGTAGTAGTAGTTAACGACAGATGGAAAAGTGCTGATTCAGGTTCAACACTTGAAGAAATTAAAGATTTGATGGCAGCGCAAGCAGCTAAGTCAGAATAATCAGTTTATTCATATAATGAGGATTAGATATGGGCATTGTTCCACGTCGATTAATTGCAAGGGTGTTTAGACGTATAGGATATAATATTGAAAGTATCAAAAGTAAAGATGATTCACACTTATACGAAGAGTACCCTCTCAAATCATTAAAAGAAAAGTTATTTTTAAATATTGGAGCAGGTACATTCAATCATAAATATTGGACAAATGTGGATTATGGATCTGAGCAATATGCTAAAGTTCAAAATAAGTTTATTGAATTAAATCTTACAGAAAAACCAATTTTTCCATTTGATAATAGCACTATTGAAACAATTTATTCAAGTCACACGATTGAGCATATTGACGATGAATCTGTACAAAATATGATTGAAGAGTCTTTTAGAATTTTAAAGATCGGAGGGGTTATGAGAATAACTTGCCCTGATGCTAGTTTACTTCTTAATAGCATAAAACATAATGTCAATACCTTTTGGAATTGGAGACATGAATGGTTCATTAAACATTTTGATATTAAGGCTAGTGAACTCGAGATAGAAGATTTCCTTGTTAGGGAAATTTCTACAGCACGTTGTAGATTTTTTGAAAAGGTAGATGAACCACTCTATCCTGAAAAAATAAAAGAAAAGATGAATGAATTAAGTGATGAAAAATTTCTTCAATGGATGGTGGAGAAAAATGTATTCGACAAAAGAAACCCTCAATTTCATATTAATTATTGGACTTATGAAAAATTAAGTAATATGTGTATTAAAGCAGGATTTACAACAAGTTATAATTCTGGTTTCGGCCAATCTCTTAGCGCTCCAATGACAAATACAAAATTATTTGATAATACGCATCCTGTAATGTCATTATATTTAGAGGTCAGAAAATAATAATTACATCCGTTTGATTCATAGGGATGTTACTAACAGCAGTAACTACCGCGAGGGATAAAAATGAGTGAAGAATTGATGAAAAATGCAATTGAAATGTTTAGGGCAGGTAACTTAAAAGGTGCTATTGCCGAAGTAGAAGAAAAATTGAAATCAAATTCAGATAATGCTGAATTACATCATACATATGCTGAGTTTGCAAATATGCTGAATATGGAAGCACAAGAAGATGTTGTTCCTGGTGGAAAAATAATGATGCATTATAAAAAAGCAATGGAAATGGATGAAGAGAATGACGAATACATTGCGGATTTCGCTAGTTTCGCTCTTGAATGTAGAAGAATTCCTGTTGCTGTTAAAGAATTTCAAAGATATGCTAAGCGCCTAGAGCTTGCAGATATACCTGTAGATGAAGTATTGTACATGGCTGCAAGAAGTATAGTAGATAGTATTGAAGTCATGGATCCTGAGAAAAAAAATCCAATGGTACAACCTTGGCTTAAACAAGCACTAATCTGGTCAGTTGGAGGACTAGGTTATTCAGCAGATGATGCCATTAAAATGATGTCTAATGATTCTTAATTGTGACTAATTATGAAAGTTGGTATTACATTTTCATATTTGGGTAATGAATTCCATGGTAGCCAAATTCAGCCATCATTAAATACAGTTCAAGGTGAACTAGAAAAAGCATGTGAACGCCTTAAATGGTCTCCAGATGGAGTAAAAATTAGTAGCAGAACGGATTCAGGCGTTAATGCAAGAATGAATTTTGCACTAATTGATGTCCCTGTGGGAATTAGAAGAGATTTCCCTCAAGGATTATTGAAAGGCCTTAATGATCTTTTACCATCAAGCATCTGTATATATGATGCTGAAGAGATTTCTGAGGAATGTAATATTAGAGCAGCGAAAATGCGAACATATAGGTATAGATTGGAATTGCTTAAAGAATGGAATCACACTTTTGACATTAATAAATTAGTAAATGCTCTAAATTTATTTTTAGGTGAACATGATTTTTTTAATTTTTATAAACAAGAAGACGATAGAAGTACAATTCGAATAATTGAAGAAATTTCTCCATGGATTTCCAAGGATAAGCGCATCATAGGATTTGAAATTAAAAGTCGTGGGTTCTTATGGAATCAAGTTAGAAGGATTGCAAATTGTATTGTAGGATTACTCAATAACCATTATTCTGAAAATGATGTAATAGATTCATTAAAAAGTGATGGTAAAAAATGTGATTTCGGTTTGGCTCCTTCAAGATGGCTTACATTATGGCATTTAGAACATGAGGAAATCTCCCCTAAATTAGAAACTTCTTTTTATGACCCTCCATCAATAAATAATTTAAATAATGATAGAAGAGTAAATGCAATTATTGTTGAAGCAGAAGCTAAAAAGCATCATGCATGGCTTCAATATGAATTTGCTTTAATGCTAAAATTACAACTAAAATACTAACCTTCTTTGCTTATCCAACCTTTACTGTAAAAATATACAAGCATCAATATTGAGAAGACGGCCATTAATGATAAAATTTGCCAAAGATCGAAAATTCCTTTTCCTGCATTAAAAGCACTTACATTCATACCAAAAATACCAGCAATCAATGTCAAAGGCAACATGATTGAACCAATTACGCTCAAAGTAGTCATTACCTCGGTAAGTTGCGCATTAGATTCTGATAACCTCATTGAAACATGAGTTAGATAACTATCTCTTGTTGATGTAGCACCCGATGAATAATTAGTCACACGAGTAACAATATCTGAAAAATTATCTGCTGTATCTTGGAAAAATAATAAATTGTCCTCTGATAAGAAGTCACTATCTGGTCTAAGCATTTGAGATACCATTTTGTGTAATGGAACTACTGATTTAGACATTTCACGAAAGTCTTGTTTGATCATATGTAACTGTTCTAGCAAATCGGGATATTGATTAGAAGGATCGAATACTTGATACTCTAGTGTATCTAATTCAGAAGAATAATCTTCTAACAGTTCGGTCCAATCATCAGCCACAGCGTCTAATAATTCATACAACAAAAATTCAGGACCACGTTTTAATTGCTTTTCTAACCTAGCTGAACGATATCTGCCTTTAAATTGAGTAATAGCGGGGATTTTTGAATGCCTTACTGTAACGACATTAAATTCAGTTAAAAAAACTCTAAGATATTCTGTATCTAATTTTTTATCTTTATCTCTGGCTTTAAATGCTACAAAACGATGATTTTCAAATCTTTCAGCCCTACTTACTGGAATATCAAAACAATCTTCTACGGCTAACGGATGAAAGTTCATTTTGTTAGAAAGGAAATTACGAATATCTTTAGATTCTTGTTCTGTTTCATTTATTAATCTAATATCAATCCATGCTTGTTTTAAATTATGCATCATCTCATCTAATTCAACAAGTTCGATTTTTTTACCACCTACGCTCGCATCAGCGCTAGTGTACACTCGAATAGATGCCATGAGTGGGGCCTGTTAACCTCACTTATGTGTTTTACGCGTAAAAAACATTCCTTAAATCTCAATATTTATAATATCTTCATTAGAGACATCCATCGTTTCTCTAAGATATTTTGCAGATATAATCTCAATTACATCAACATGACGAGTTAAATCAGGAATTAAAATAGCAGAAGGGATTAATTCTGAATTTGAGGATTTAATTTTGCATAATATTGCATTAGCACCTCCAAAACTCTTCCCCTCTCTTAAAAATCCTCTAATTCTCAATACTTCTACTTGAGAAAGGTCAATATCACCTGCCTCATCCATTAATGATTCTGACATTCCAAGAGTATCAATACCTGCTTTTTTCCTCATTGCAATAAATTTGCTTAAATCTGAATTATCGACTTTTAAATTAAGTGTTCCTGGCCATGCCATCTCGCCTAAAATTGCAAAAAATTGCTCTTGATAATGTGGCTGAGCCATAAAAATAGATGCACGCCCCAATCCACTAGATACTGTCCCTTTAAGTCGCATTATTTACGCCGACTCATGTCTTATTCATCAACTAATGGGATAAAAGGATTGGAAAAGTAAAATGGCTAGTCTATATCTCGAAGGTTAAGTGAAGGTATGCCTGGAGACCAATCGTGGATGGTAGAAAAATATTCAAATCTAGTCGAACAAGGATTAGATTGGAAATTAAGATCATTAGAAACAGCATCAATACCACGTTGTATTGTAGATGGAAAACAAAATATTATGCTATGTGCAAATAATTATCTAAATCTTACTACTCATAAAAAAGTAGTCAATGCAATGGTTGAAGCAACACAGAAATATGGTGCAGGTTCTGGTTCTGTCAGGGCAATTGCAGGAAATATGCAATTACATGAAGATTTAGAATCTACAATTGCTAAATTTAAGGGCGTCGAGGCTGCTTTAACCTATTCGGCAGGATATACTGCAAATGTAGGATTGATTCCTACTTTAGTTGAAAATAGCCAAGATTTAATTATTTCAGATGAATTAAATCATGGTTCAATTATTGATGGTATAAGATTGACGAAAGCAAGTAGAGCAGTATATCCCCATAATGATATGTGTGGACTTGAAGAAATTCTTAAACAAAATTCAAGTGCTCGTAGAAAATTAATAATTACGGATGGAGTATTCAGCATGGATGGAGATATTGCTCCATTAGACATTATTGCTGAACTTGCAGAACAATATGGAGCCATGGTCATGGTAGATGATTGCCATGGAGAAGGAGTTCTTGGTGACGGTGGAAGAGGCATCGTTGATCATTTCAAATTGCAAGGAAAAGTTGACTTTGAGATTGGATCATTTTCAAAGGCATTAGGGGTACAAGGAGGTGTTCTATCTGGCAGTGAGTCTGTAAAAAAACATGCAATAAACCACAGTAGGTCTTGGTTATTATCTGGAAGTCAACCTCCTGGGGTCGCTGCTGCTCAAAAAGCAGCAATAGAAGTCTTAAGGGATGAACCAGAGCATCATGCAAAATTGTGGAGTAATACAGAATATTTCCGTAATGAAATGCAATCATTAGGTTTTGATACTGGTGTTTCAGAAACCCCCATTATTCCTGTAATGTGTGGAGAATCTATGTTAGCAAAGAAATTATCAGATGAACTATACAAAAAAGGTATCTTTGCATTACCTATTGTTTTTCCAATGGTTGCAAAGGATAAAGCAAGAATTCGCTGTATGATTAGTTCTGGGCTAACAAAAGAAGATCTAGATGTTGTAATTAATTCATTTACAGAGGTGGGTAGAGAATTAGGGATTATCTGATTCTTCTGAAAACGTTTCTACTATTTCTTCCAACTCTAAGTCCGCTTCATGTATATTTTTATCAGTTTTTTCAAACGGGTTAACATTTTGTTCTATTAATTCTAATAGCCGCCACCTTGGTGCCCAAGAAAGTTGAATATATACTGGACCAGGGAATATCATCAAGATTAATCCTAAATCTTTCATCCAATTTGGAACGATTGAAATACCTATTGAAAACGTTAATATTATTAATCCTAAAAATGGAGCCAGATAGATGACTATTCTCGGTACAGCAACTGGCATTCTTTTCGTAAGTTTCACTATCTGTGATGACAAACCCCCGAGTAAACTTAACATTAACAATAATAATGACGAATAGAGGAACCAACTTATTGCCCATTTGCTTATCTCCCACTCTGAATCATATCCAAAAGGAAGTAACAAGACGATTGAAAGTAAGAACCCATAAAAAGCACCAATGAACACAGGATGAGATAAAGTCAAAGGTAGCTTAGAAAATCTTGCTGAAAGGTTTCCTCCTTCAATCAATAATCTATCTTCTATCGATAATTCATCTAACCGTCCTTTCCAGTTATCGTTAGAAGTCACAACTTTCTCTGATTAAACTAACTTCATAAATACTAAGGTTCTTTTTTTAAAAAATATGTTATTTTTTGGCTTTTGGGAAATTACGGAATATCGCACCTGGCTTAACATTTAATACTCCGGGATTAGTTGCTGGCCAAATTCTTTCGACATCAATATCTGCATCATCTTCTCTAATTCTAGCATGTTCTATTTCATCTTCTACACTATTTTGGGCGTCTCTAATTGCTAACGATAAATTCAACCACCTAATCAATTCAGATTTGATTTTTTCATTACCTGCAAAAAGACTAGCACCGAAAAAAGGTTTTGAGATATCAATTAAGATTTCATTTTCTCCATCATCAATTATGAAACCATGTTCTTCATTATTTACTCTAATTCTTCCTTCGCGTGGGATTAAGTCCCATTTATCCAATGACCTATACGCAACTTCTGCTTCATCTACATCATGTTCTTCTTCTACCCAAGGATGGGCTAAATTGACAGCAATATGGCAGATAATAGACTTTTTCCTTTGAAATTCTATGAAAAATAGGGTAAATAGAAATAAGGATGGCAGTAAAATAAATAGAGAAAACTTAGGAAAATTAGGTAGTAAAAATAATGCTAATACAATAAATAAAAAAGAATATAACATACTTAATAATGAGTTTTTTAGAATTAATTTACCAGATACTAATTCGCTTAAAATAATAAAACCAACGGGTGTATTAGCCTCGCCCATGTATAGTGCACTTCGTCAAAGTGAATAAATCTCGCCAATTAAAGATCATTCAATAATTGCTATTTATTTAGAGATATAGCCCATGAATTCAAGAAGTAATAATTAACAACACCGATATAGAGGGGCTTTGGTGCTAGATTTACCCATAGGAGTAATTACTGAAAAAAGAAGGGGAGGGCCTTCGGTTTTATCTCTGCTAGCAAAAGATATTATTGGTTCAAAAGTAGACTCATACATACGTAGTGAAATTAAATCTGAGGGGGGGATTTCAAGAATCGGATATGTTGTTTTTAGAAATGGGTATCCATTAATGGCAATGTATGCTGAAAAAGAAAACTATCATGCTGCTGAAGCACTTGAAAGAATAGACGATGACGCTGCTGAATTAGATTGCCTATTAACTGTCCATAGAAATACGGATGTAGATTTATTACTACAAACATTTCCAGGTTCATTACTAAATCTAGAAATAGATATGGATGCAGAGGGGAATTCAGAATGGTGGAAACAAAAAGAAGTTAGTTCAAAAACGTGGACAAGTTCTAAAGCACTACCTGAACAAAAATTTGACACTAATAATTCTCCTGAATTCGAAAGGGCACTCGAAGCAAAACTAAGGAGAATGAAAGGTGAAAAAAATTCAGAATTATATCCTGGGCATGCATATTTAATTAGGGAAGATAATCCGTCAAATTCATTTAAATTAGCATCTAGATTATCTGAAATCGATCACAAATTAATGGTCATCTCAAGAATTCCAGGCACTCGAATAAGTGAAGAATATAACTTGCCGATTAATATGTGCTATTGGTTAACAGAATCATCGATTAATGAGGAACAAATCATGGGACCACAATTAGAAGTATTATATTCTCAAATAAAAGAGTTCTTTGTAACTAATCCAAGAAGTGTCGTTGTTCTAGATGGCTTCGAATTTCTTCATGCGATTCATGGGAAAGATCGTACATTAGATTTCCTACGTAGATTAGTAGATATTGCCACTACCTCTGATGATTTAGCATTTATTCCAATTAATCTCGAAGCTTTTGATGTCCGTTCTAGATCCTTAATCACACGTGAATTAGATCTATTAAAAACAGAAGATATTGAGGATTGGTTACTTTCTCCTGAAGATTTAGAAGGGCATTTATTCCATATTCCTGATCAACAAGAAATCCTATGGGATGAAGAACTGAAATCCAAAAAAGAACCTAAGAAACATAATCTTAAAAAGCAAGAAAAAGCACCTCCCGTGTCAGAAATAATGACTTCTGAAAACACCCATAAAAAAGAAATAAACAATGAAGCTAGCCGGTTAGATCTTAGTGGAATAATTGAAGAGTGGGGCAAAGAGGATTTAAAAACAAATTTAGAAGCACCAAAAGAAGATGATTTTGAAGAACCTGTCATTGAGGTCATTAAAAGTGAAGACGATTCAAAAAAAGGACCTAAATCTGCAACTAAAGTAACACTACTTGGAACTAAACAAAAGTCAAAGAAAAATATATCTACTCATCATGATTTAAGTCTTGAAGAAGCCACCAAAATAATACTAAAAACAGAAATAAAACACCCTACTAATGACAATTGGAAGAAAAAAGACACAGGTAAAACCTATCGTCAATATTATGATGCTTCTAAACACAAGGGTAAGACGGGCGGAGAAGATTGAAGCGGGTTCCGAGTTTTTTAGATGAGGCTATTTCTGCGGCACAAAAGAGATTAGGTGTCGCACCTAATAGTGATTCAGAAATTAAAAGAAATGCAATTAGACGCCCAAGCCTACTAGAACTAAATTACAAATCAAAACCAAGAGTTAGTTTACCACTACATCCACCAAATAAAAATTCTTGGCTTACAAAAAACAAACAAGAAGAAAGTCTAGAAAGAACAAAAGAAGTAACTCAAAATACAACAAAAAACCCGATTTGGAAAGTTGCTCTTGAGGATTTAAATAAGAGTGAAACTCAAAATACGCCTGAACTATTGTTTAATAATGAAGAAATGGTGAATTGGCCACCTATTCTCTCAACTAATTTTTCAAAAACAATGGACAATTGGCATATTGTCGAAGAAAATAGGCAATTAACGAAAACGATTGAAGCAATTATAGAAAGGCCTGGAACACATCTAAATCCCATTCATATTAGAGGCCATAATGGAGTAGGGAAAACTCACGTATCTTTAGCCACAAGTTATGAAATTCAATCACTATATGGGGATGAATCCGTTAGAATCATTCGTTCAAATACATTAGCAGATAATTCAGAGGGATTACCACACATGCCTCAAAACATTACAAATCTAAGAATGATTGTATTAGAAGATTTTGAAGAATTAGGGCAAAATCAATCAAGGATGCAGGCGATTAGTAATTGGTTAATCTGGAATGTAAATAATGGAGTTCAACTCATTATTACATCGAATGGAACTATAGATACTGAAAGTATTGGTGGAGATACTAAAAGATTGTTAGATTCAAGTATTATTTTCAATATTGAAAATTATGCAAATACAAGTAAAATGCGAATATTAAGAAGGCTAGCAATAGAAAGAAATGTAATTCTATCTGATGAACATTTATCAATATTAATTTCTTCTAAAAATAACCTTCCAAGCTTATTATCCTCATTTGAAAAATTTATTATTGCCCAGAAAGATGGAACATTACCCTCTAATCCCGAAGAGGCGATTGCAAGCTTAGAGGGTGTCCAAACACTATACAATACCATGTTTTCAGAAGACATAGTTGGCACTGCAAAGAACATTGCATCAAATACTGTGGATTTAACCGATTATTCAAAATTTGAATTAGAACATAATGATGTCGATATTAAACTAAATATAGAAGATTTCCCTGGAATTAATGACATTCGTACTAAAGCTAAAAAGATAATTGATGAGGATTCAGAAATAATTTCCAGATGGAATGAAAATTTAGAAATACCAATAGAAAAACCAGATTCAGAAGAATTACTTGAGGAATTAAGTGAGCATGGATTGGATCGAATGACTGATGTAGGCGTTGCTTTTGAAAAATATAATGACATATTAAGTGATATTGAATTAAGAATAAAAGATATTTCAAAAACACTTGAAAGTTCAGATACAGAAACACTGCTAAAATTAGCTGATGAAATGTCAGATTTGGAATATTCGCTTCAAGAATTAAGGCCATCATTTAGTTCACTAGAAACTGTACCTTTAACAAATACACCTAGTGAAAACATAGAACTACCTAATCTAGAAAAATTAAAACAACTTGATGAGTATATTCCAAGTAATGAATGGAATATTAATTCCGAAGATGTAAAAATGGATGATTTACTAAGTAAGGGGAAATTAAACCCAGTTAAACATCTAGTCTTAATTCCAACAACTCATACTGAGGCACTATATACTTCTGAAGAATAATAACTAACGGATGTAATTCTCGTGAAAATCTTCAAGAAAAAAGAAATTTGGTGGGAATCTGGAGTTAAATTTACATGCTTACCTAATTGTGGAAAATGCTGTAATGAACCAAATGGAATAGTATTTCTTTCATTAAAAGATATGACTCGCTTAGCTGCATTTCAAAAACTTCCGTTATCTGAATGGATAAAACGAGATTGTAGGAAAACAATTGATGGACGTTATGTACTAAAAAGTAAACCTGAAGATTTAATCTGTATATATCTTGATGATAATTTAAATTGTACTGTATATGATTCTAAACCTGATCAGTGCAGTGCTTTCCCCTGGTGGGATGAAAATTTAGCAAATGAAACATCTTGGGACAAAACAAAAAAAATGTGCCCAGGGATTGAACATCCAGATGCATTAGTCATTGACAAAGAAACTATTCAATTTTGGGTTGAAGCAGATAAAATATCAGAAAAAGGTGTAAGGGATATCAACTTAGCCGAATGAATTATTTTATCGACGCACTTATACCTAAAATCTGACAGGCTTATTTCCTGAGGTAATGTTATGGGAGATGGTGACGAGATTCTACTTGAGTTAACAAAAAAACATCTAAACATAGGACTTAGAGGGGTTCCAGTAGGGACTTGTAGAACGAGTTTTGTAACTCCTGAACAAGGAGTACACTATTGCGGATATCCAATTAAGGATTTAGCTGAATTAAGAGCCGAAGATGTGGTTTATCTTTTATTTCATAAAGAATTACCTACATTAGATCAATCAGAAGCATTTAGAAGAGAATTATCAAAAAGAGGCACAATTAACCCTGCTGTAGTCGATGTATTACACACTCTACCAATTGAAGGGCATCCCATGCAATGGCTATCTGTAGGGATTCAGACATTGGGAATGTATAGTAAGGAAGGAGATTGGAGAAGTAATTCTCTTAATTTAGTTGCACAAATGCCAATATTGATGGCATTAATCATGAGAATTAGAGAGGGTAGAGGTGCAAATTTAGAAGCATCTCAGCCAGAATTAGGTTTAATTAAAAACTTCGTAAATTTACTAAATCTTCCCGGGGCAGATCATGATGTTATGTCAAAAGTACTTTCAACTTTTTTTGTTTTGCATATGGATCATGGAGGAGGTAATTTGTCTACATTTACTGGAAAAGCTGTGGCTTCAGGCCATGCAGGGTTGCATTCAAGTATGGTTGCAGCAATGAATGCACTTTCGGGTCCATTACACGGTAGAGCAAATCAAGCAACATTAGAATTCATAAAAAGTATTGGAACTGATAATAAAGATGATGTTGAGAAATTTGTAAGAGCAGAATTAATGGCAAAAAGACCAATTTTTGGATTCGGGCATGCTGTTCTAAGAAAAGAAGATCCAAGAGCTACAATTCAATTAAACTTAGCTAAGGAATTATGCCCAGAGGATAAGAATATCAAAATAGTTCATGTATTGAATAAAATTGTTCCATCAATTTTATCAGAAATACCTAAAATTACAAACCCAAATGCAAATGTAGATTTAGTTTCGGGTTCATTATTAAATCATATTGGATTTACAAAACCTGAATATTATACTACCTTTTTCGGATGGGCAAGAACCGCAGGAATTGGTGCCCAAATCGTAGATGAAAGAATGGTATTAAGAGATGGGAAAGGTGTTCCAATCTATAGGCCAAAATATATTGCAGAAGGACAAAAACTTCGTAGATTAGACTAATTAAAAATTGGCCTTGAGGTACTTCCGCATCCTCTATGACCAATTACTCTTACAGATTCCCAAGGAAGTTTATTACTCTCAGATTCATGATATATTTCCTGAGATGATTTACTCCAATACCACTTTTTACTCCATTTGTCTAAGAAATATTTTCTTTCATTAGAGTTTAATTCATGCCACGGAGAAACTTCTCTTGTTGCTTCCTCAATCAAATCTTTATGGTTTTCAGGGCTAGTTTCCCTAAATCGTTGTATCCATTTATCATTCAATGGCTGAGTCGATTGCTTAGTCCATCTTGCAATACCCTCTGGTAATGTATACTCGTTAGAATCTAGAGAATCTGAGAGAATACTTATTCCTGCATCATACAACATGGTTTCATGTTTTATTAATCCAGGCCAAATATAGAGTGGGAATCCTTTTTTTAATTTAAGTAACCTATCCAATGATTTCCCAGATAATCCATATGTTTTATCCAATCTAAGTTTATTATAAGGGGGTATAAAATATTCTAATGCACACGGTAAGATTGGAGAATTTCTTTTTTTCTGACGTTTTATCATAGAATTAAGGGATCTGGATGTAAATTCAGAAGATGCATAAATCCGATTTAAAGTTTGGCTTCCGAATCTCAGTTGAGGGGGAAATAATGAAGAAACACTCCAATCAAAATTAATTTTTTTGGCTGCATAACTCATATGCTTAAAAAACCCATAAAAAATAACACTATGTTTTGGAATTTCTGCTTCATTTAATATCTTAGCACACTGATTCATCATATTTCCAATATATGATATGTTTTTTTTGGAAGATAACCATCCTCCACCAACTCCACTTGAGATATGAGGTAATTTTAATTCAATATTCATAAGTTTCCCATGTTCCCTTAAACTCTGAGAAATCATGGAATCATTGACGATATCTTCGAATGATGAAAATCCAAACTCATTAAGATCTGATAATGTGTTTTTCTCTACATATTTCGGTAAGTCATCACGTAATTCCTCACTAACTGAAAGAGTCATATCGTGGTGAAGAATTAATCTTTCATCCAGAGTTGACCTTACATCAAATTCTATCCCATCTGATAATTTAATTGCTCTTGAAAGAGATTCTAATGTATTCTCTTTAATTTGCTTCGGCTCTGAGGACATCTCTACTAGTGTGCCCTCGAAGTGTTTACAGATAAGTTTCATTGATTATAATTCTAAAAACTCAATGATGATAACCTTTAACATAAACGCACATCTGATTGGCATGTCAGAACAAGAGATAGATAATTCAAAAGCAATCAAAGGATATGCATTTTATGATTGGGGTAAATCTGCATTTGAAACAAGTGTAACTGCAGCAATTCTACCTGCCTGGTTTGCATATTTATTTCTTGAAGCAAATGGGCTAACTACAACCCTTGCAGGAATAGAAATGTCTGGATCTGCTATTTGGGCATACTCAGTAGCATTTGCAACATTTTTAGTTGCATTTGTAAGTCCATCTCTTGGTGTAATTGCTGATCGTAGAGCAATTAAAATGTGGTGGTTAAGAATACTAACAATTCTTGGCTCTAGTGCAACTTTCTTAATGGCAGCAGCACTGTTTTTACCAATTAGTTATCAGTGGGCCTGGTTAATGCTGATGTTTGTTTTAGCAAATATTGGCCTTAATGGTGCAGGCGTATTTTACAATGCACTCCTACCCCACCTAGGAACAAATGATGAAATGGATTCCATCTCAAATAAAGCATTTGCATACGGATATTTAGGAGGTGGTTTGTTACTTGTTGTTCATCTTGGTTTGGTAATGGGAGTAGATGGTGACTGGGTGATTCCATTTTGTATGGCATCTTCTGGAATATGGTGGTTTGGATTTTCATTAATTACCTTCAAACTAATTCCAGAGCCTAAAATTGAAAATGAAATGGAAAAAATGAACTATATAGATACTTCAAAATTCGCAATTAAAGAAGTACGGAATACACTCAAACAAAGGGGAGAATTCAAAACTCTATTTTTCTTTATGCTAGCCTACTTCTTCTACATTGATGGCATAAATAGTGTAACTGCTCTAGCTGGCGTATTTGGACCTGCAGTTCTAGGATTAACAACTACGGATTTAATTATGACAATTGTAGTAATTCAATTTGTTGCTGCACCTTGTACAATTGGTTTTACTTATCTAGCTGAAAAGTGGTCGACTAAAAAAGCCCTACAAGTATCATTGATAGGAGCCACATTAGTTGCAGTTTTAGCACTAACATTTGCACCACTCCAACTAGAAGAACATATAGATTATGATTTACAATATACGTGGGATGCAGAAAATTCAACATATTCAGTAACTTATTTGGAAAATCTTGGCGAGTTAGCACAAAATCCAGAAAATGAAGAACAGATATGGGCAATAAACCATAGAGATGTTTTACCTGTTCAAGCAAATAATAAAATTAAGGATAATTTAGTTTTGGAATGGGCTACAGATGAAAATGGAGAAATTGCAACAATAATTCTTTCAGACATATCTATGCTTGAATCATTAAAATCACAAATAGCTGATTCTCGATATAGTATTAGTATCCAAGGAGGAGATAATGCCGAGGCATTTGCAGGTATCGATCATCCTACAAATTTAGGAGATGGACCTCTAGACTTCATAGCAAAAGGAATGAGAGATCTTGTATGGCAACCATTAGGAATTAGTGTTACAATTCAATTTCTTATCCTTGGGGCTCTATTTGGTGCTATTATGGGCGGTTCTCAGGGGTTATCTAGAAGTATATTTGGGAAAATGGTTCCAGAAACAAGAAGTGCTGAATTCTTTGGGTTCTTTGGATTCTTTGGAAAAGTCGCTGCATTCATAGGACCACTACTTTATGGGACAATGGTCATATTATTCGATGATCGTGTAGGAATATTTAGCATCGCAATTCTAATTCTCATTGGAACTATTATGATGCGTTGGGTTGATGTTGAAGAAGGCATCAAAGATGCTAAATTAGAAGATGAAAAAAATAGAGCAAATTCAAAGAATTAAATAGATTCATTTAATTACTCTATGTAGTAATAATGATATCTCAAATAAAACAATCATTGGAGCGGCTACAAGTAGTAATGAAAGTGGATCAGGAGGAGATAAAAATGCACCCAATACAACAGATGAAAACCAGATATGCCTCCTATATTGTGTCAATTCAGATTTTTGAACAACTTCAAATTTAAGTAATAATAATACAATAAGAGGTACTTGAAAACCAAGTGCACTAGCAAAAACAAGTGATGAAATAAAACCTGAGAAATTTGTTAAAGTCCATTGGGTAGATAAATCGGCTGCTGCTGCATCCTTAGCGAGATAATCTAATAAAAATGGCACTAAATATTCAATAGCATAAAAGACTCCAAGAATCATTAAAAAAAGAGAAAACATTGCAGTCATTAAAGCCAAAAGATTTGGATTTGGTAGTTTTAACTCTGCTTCATCTATTCTTTCTTTAATTAAATCATTTTTTGCCAAAAGTCTTACCATCTCAACTGAAAATATTGACCCTGTAAACATGATTGCTAAATAAACTGAGATTCTTACTTTCAACAATATTAATTCAACAGGATGAAGTACAATGACATCTGTATCTGATGATGGACGAAAACCTGTATCTTCACTAACTAACCAAGCAATAAATTCTCCAGCAAGTGGATATCCAAGAACAAAGATTAATGCAAACACTACTGCAAATATACGTGCACGCTTACGCATTATTACAGATACTTCGTGAAGAATTCTACCGCCTGGGCTAGATAACAATTCTTCAATATTTGATTCTAAATTTTCAGCCATTTTTTCCACCGTTAATCTGATGCTGAGTTTCTGTTGCCAAAACGGTATTTGACATCAACATAGCTACAGTCATTGGACCTACACCACCAGGAACGGGAGATAATAAAGAAGCTATTTCTTCAACATCAGAATGAACATCTCCTACTAATCTCCATCCACTCTCGCTAGTTAAGTCATCAATACGGTTTATGCCCACATCTACAACAATAGCACCTGGTTTTACCCAATCTGCTTTCACCATCTCTGGTTTTCCTGCTGCTGCAACAATAATATCTGCAACAAGGCATTCTGCTTTCGTATCATTTGTGCGGGAATGAACAAGAGTAACTGTAGCATCTGCACCTTTTGACGCTAGTAAAAGTGCTTGAGGCATTCCAACATTAAATGAACGCCCAATGACAACTGCCTTCTTACCTGAAATCTCGACATTAGCCCACCTAAGCATCTCCATTACTCCTGCAGGAGTACATGGAATCATCCCATCAAGACGTCCTTGGACAATACGACCTAAGTTAATTGGATGAAATCCATCTACATCCTTCATTGGGTCAATTAGATCTGTCAATGATTCTTCATCCATATGAGAAGGAAGTGGGGATTGAATTAGAATTCCATGTAGAGTCTTATCTTTATTCAAAGAAATAATTGTATTAGCGACTTCTTCTTGAGAAGTTTCTACAGGCAATTCTATGTGAGTTGATTTAATTCCCAATCTTTCACAAGATTTTATTTTATTTCTAACATAAACGTGTGAAGCGTGGTCATTTCCAATAATTACAACTGCTAAATGTGGTTGAACATTACACTTTGAAATACGAACTTTTAATCTTTTTTCAAGGTCTGCCGCACAGGATTTACCATCTAAGCGACTTGCGGCCATGAATCTCCGAATGTAGGCACTCATTTCATCCTAACTACGTACAAATCAAACAAGAGATTCAAAACCAAACCTTACTTCCGAGGGTACAGCGCCAATATAGCTTAGCCCGGTAGAGCGGCTGATTTGTAATCAGCAGGCCGAGAGTTCGAATCTCTCTATTGGCTCCAAAATATAAGGGAATTTTATGAAAAATTTGAAAATAACATTTGTAACTTTAGGAATATTTATTGCTTTGAGTGGTTATTTTGTCTTCTCTTCTTTGAATATTTCATCTGGAATTCCAAACACAGGTGCAGGTCCTGGAATGTATGAATCATTATATTGGATGTTTGGTGGGTGCTCACTATGTTTTCTAGGAGTAATGATGGTGATTATTACAATACTGTGGCCAACACAATCTTCATCTATTAAATCAATAATTGAGTCTGAATAACTATTTTTAAATCTCAAAAAGGGTGGTCTTGCCGTTTTTGTAAACACACAAAATACAACTTTGAAGGCCATGCAAAAATTAAAGAGAAAATTAAAAGAATAAGAAGAATAACCCTATGTTTGTTGGAGCCCCTCGCTTTTTATGTCAGTTCTTGGGGTGGGGTTTCAACATAGGGACAATACTGGTCACCATGCAATATATGCGAAAAAATTTAATCATGTCTGGATGGATTTGTGTAATCCTAGGAACTGGCATTGTTTTTTCTGATTTAGATAGCATGCTCTCAATAATTGGAACTACAATGTCATTGGCAGGATTAATGCTAATCATACTTGGAATTGGTTCAAAAGAACAAGGAATGACTTCCACCCAAATTGCTGAATGGAACCCCTCACAAGATGACTTGAAAGATACACAAGATTCAGATTTTGAAAATAAAAGAATAAAATTTAGAATTGATACTACTATAGATGAACCAATTAAAACAAGTATACTATGTGGGAATTGTTCTGAACTAACAATTATTCAAAGTTCAAAACCACAATTTTTCAAATGTCCTAAATGTAAATTAGAACTTTGGGATGAAGAAGAATAAGTGAAAAATACTACTTATTTTGAAAATAATTGTAAAATATCAATAAGAATGGGCTACACGAATGAGCATGGCAGTTGAATTAAATAATCCTGAAAAGAGAATATTAAGGGTTATGCAATCTGATTCGAATCGTGATTGGACTGTCTCTGAGTTATGTGGGATGACTGAATTTGAGGATCAGGCAATTATTGTTGGTGCTGGACAAGGATTAGTTGAACAAGAACTTGTAAAAGGAACTGAAGTCCGTAAGTCATATTGGAAACTGGGCAAGGAAGGAGAAAAAGCAAATTCTCAAGGACTTTTAGAGATTAAATTATGGGGATGGGTACTATCTTCAGAAGATACTTCGATGGACTCATTACAATCTGTATCAATTGTAGAGAAACACGAAATTGGAATTGGAGTGGGTTTACTAAAATCATTAGGGGTATCTCTTGTAAATGGTTGCTTTGTAGCACCAGAGAATAAAGAAGGAATTAACTCAATTCTAAATGAAAGGAGGGAGTTTTTGAAAAAGATAGGGTCATCAGAAGAAGGAGTTATTGAAACTGACTTAGACATGGAACTACTTAATCATTTTAAAAATAGAAAAGGACTACTTGTATCATTAGAAGATATAATTAGAACTTGGGTTATAACAAATAAGGGTAAAGAAATAAATCCTAAACACTTAGAAGAAAAAACAATGATTGCAGATATTACTCCCGAATTACTTCAAGGTGATTCATGGAAAAATGCAGAATTTAAACCATATGATGTTAGTCTTAAATCTGCCACACCATTAACTGGAAAACCTCATCCAATGCAATCTCTAATAGAAAGAATAAGATCAATCTTTTTAGAAATGGGATTTACAGAAATAGATGGAAATTATGTGCAAACAGCAGGATGGAATATGGATGCATTATTCATTCCTCAAGATCACCCTGCAAGAGAAATGCAAGATACATTTTATCTCAGTAAACCTGAAAGTATTCCTATTGATGATGAAAGATTAGATCAATGGAAAGCGATACATGAGCATGGAGGAGATACTGGAAGTATTGGATGGGGTGGTGAATTTTCAAAAGACGTTGCTAAAAGAGGATTATTAAGAACTCATACTACAGTGAATACGATAAAGTATATTTCTGAAAACCCAAATAAACCCTGCAGAGTATTTGGAATTGGCAGAGTATTTCGTAATGAGAGTATTGACAGAACTCACTTACCTGAATTCCATCAAATTGAAGGTATTATTATGGAACCTGGAGCAAACCTCCCGATGCTTGTAACTACTCTGAAAACATTTTATGAAAAAATGGGTTACCCTGAAGTTCGTGTTAGACCAGCATATTTCCCATATACTGAACCAAGCCTTGAGGTGGAAGTAAAATGGCGTGGACAATGGTTGGAACTTGGGGGAGCGGGAATTTTTCGTCCTGAAGTTACAGAACCGCTAGGTTGCTCTTCTCCCGTTTTGGCATGGGGTATGGGATTAGAACGGCTAGCAATGTTAGTTCTTGGGTTAGATGATATTAGACAACTTTACATCTCAGATTTGGAATGGTTAAAATCCCAACCGGTTTTGTGATATTATGCAAATTCAAGAGGTAAATAATACCATAATTGCCATTAAAAATGAACCATCAAAATGGTGGGCTTGGGGGTTAGCAATATTGATTGCTCTTTGGAGTATTTTTGGAGTTTTAGGTGCAGCAGCAGCTTACTATTTTGCAGATTCAGGATGGCTTGAAGATCTCGACGCAGGACCATACCCAGATGAAGGCACTAGTGGGGAACAAAAAGAATGGAATGAAACCAATGAGTGGTTAAATTCTTTTGAAAATGATTTGAATTCAATATATCAACCTCAATTACAACTTCAATTCAGTATGATCACTTTATTCGCTGGTTTTGTCGCTTGCTTTCTACTTTTTACAAGAGATCCCCATGGATTTAAAGCCGCAGGTATATGGCTAGGAATTATTGCAATAACGGGGACAATCCTTCAATATATCTCATTAACAAAAGTACAGGGCTTGTATGAGAATATTCCTGGCGTTGATGCTTCAATGATGACTGGAATTGCTACAGGTTTCAGCATTGCAAGTTCATTAACTTGCTACCTTTCGATTTTTGGATTAATTTATATTGCAGCAATAAGAAGTAAAAAAGAGGAACAGATTACTGAAAGTGGATTTCACAAATAATAAAATAAAACAGATAAACATGTTAAATTAAGTACTAACTTTGGTAACAAGGAATTATGACAACCAGCACAGGTGTGGTTCACAACCTAATCGTATCAAACACAGAAACGATACCAGGAATGACAATAACTCAAGCATTAGGCATAGCAACAGGATCTACCGTAAGAGCAAAGCATATTGGAAAAGATATTCTTGCAGGATTTAAAAATATTATTGGCGGCGAATTAAAAGCCTATACAGAACTTCTAACTGAGGCAAGAAATGAAGCGTTATCTCGGATGTTAGCGGATGCAGGTGCACGAGGAGCAAATGCTGTAGTTAATGTAAGGTTTGCAACATCCTCTGTAGCTGGTGGAGCTGCTGAATTATTTGCTTATGGAACCGCTGTAATCGTTCAATAAGGTGATGTTAAGTGTCAGATGAAGAAACCTTAGAGATTATTTTTTGGATTTCAATTTCCCTATTACTCACTTTTGGCCCACTATTATTTTCTGCTATTTATGGTTCTTATTATCAAAAAGGTAAACTACGTATTTTACTTGAAAGAGAAAAAGAAACAGGAAAAGATCCTATCAATAACTTAAGTAAGCCAATTGAAGGAAAAACGGTTTCTTCTTCATCACTAATGTGGGTATCCGTTGTAATAGGCCCAAGTTGGTGGCAAATGTTACTTGGTACAATAGGATCAATTTTTGGAGGAAGATTAAATTCCTATTCTGACGTTTATGATTGGGCAAGAAGAGAGGCTATACAAAGGCTTAGAGAATCATTAAAACAATCAGATTATGATAACCTAATAAACCTTAGAGTTGAAACTTCAATGATGTCTAATTCCAACAGAAGTAAGGATAAAACGGCAGGAATGGAAATTTTAGCGTATGGAACCGCAGTAAAATATGAATAATAATTAACTTGAAAAACATCACTATTGTGTATTCTTCCCAATAAACAGCGCATTTGTCAAGCCATACTAAATACATAGCCAAAAGCGAACCCCATTGTTATGACTGCTCAATTCTCTGACCTTGGAATACATGGAGACATTATTCAAGTTCTAAAAAAACAAGGTATTCTTGAACCATTTGAAGTTCAAATAGAAGCTATTCCTGAAGCAATGCTTGGAAATGACATTTGCTGTAGAGCACCTACAGGTTCTGGAAAAACACTCGCATTTGGATTGCCACTAATCACTAGATGTAAACGTGCAAAACCTCATCTTCCTACAGCATTAATTCTTACCCCGACTAGAGAATTAGCAGAGCAAATATGTACTGTTCTAATACCCCTTGCTGCTGCTGCTGATTTAGACATATTATCTGTATATGGAGGAACATCATATAATAAACAATTCAGTGCATTAGAAAGAGGAATAGATATTCTTGTAGCATGCCCTGGAAGATTAATAGATCTATTAAATCAAAATGCATTAAGCCTTGAAGAAACTGAGATTGTAGTTATTGATGAAGCAGATAGAATGGCAGACATGGGATTCATGGAACCTGTATGTGAGATATTAGATGAGTGTGCTCGTGAGAGGCAAACCATCTTATTCAGTGCAACATTAGATGATGATGTTGCCAAATTAATAAAGAAATACCAAAAGACACCTTCTAAAATTGAAGTTGGTCCAAAAGAAATAAGTATGGAAACAATGAAACATTTTTTCTGGTTAACAAAAAATTCAGCGAAATCCGAAATTAGCAGCGACATCGTAAAAACATTCGGAAGAACAATCGTATTTTGTCGTACAAGAGCCGGAGTAGATAGAGTAGCTGAAGAATTGGAGGATTTAGGCATCAGAGTTTCTGATTTACATGGCGGCCTTACACAAGGGCAACGAAATAATGCAATGAAAGATTTTGCAAATGGAGAAAACCTTGCATTAGTTGCTACAGATGTAGCAGCAAGAGGAATTGACATTGAAGATGTAAAAGTTGTAATTCATTATGACCCTCCTGAAAATTCTAAAGCATACAAACATCGAAGTGGAAGAACTGCACGTGCAGGTGCTAATGGAGTTGTAATTTCTTTAGTTCAAAAACCACAAAAAAGAACTCTGACACATATTCAAAAGCAGGTTGGAATAAGAGCTCAATTTACACCTCCTGACTTTGAGGAATTACCAGAATCAAATTACAAATACCATCGACCACCACCAAGGAAAAGACCGAAAAGTAGGCCTCAACAAGATAATCGAGGACGTAGAGGCGGCGGAAGACCACAAAGAGGCGGCGGCGGCTCTAGAAGAGACGGCGGCGGTGGCGGAAGACCACAAAGAGGCGGCGGCGGCTCTAGAAGAGACGGCGGCGGCGGAAGACCACAAAGAGATGGTGGTTCTAGAAGATCAAGATATTGAAATCTTAGATTTAAAAAGATGTGAAAGTACACTACATCCATCATTGGATCGATCAAGATGGGAAAATTCACTGGGAGTAACATTAGAAATATAAATTTCTATTAATCATCCCATACATAATTTTCGTTTAATCCTCCTGGATAATGACCTAATAACTAATTAAGCCTTATTTTTCCCATATACTCCATGTTGAATTTGAATAAGCAGTCCTATACCACTGCTTTCCCTCATATTCAACCCATTCATATCCATCGTTACCTATATTTCCACTTAATGCTAGAGACAATGGCCGTATTACATGCCGAATGTATCACCTTTGCTCAGGTTGTAGAATCTTAGGCAGTTTCATACGATTATCCACATATATCACAATCACTCACAATTACTAACGCAGCAAATGCAGAATGAGTTGAAAAAACCTCTACAACACCTGAAGATAAATCAACTGAGGAACTGTCACCACCATTATCTAAGTAGCCCCAAGTAACTACTGATCCATCGTCTTTCAATGCAGCAAATGCATTTTTAGTTGAAAAAACCTCTACAACACCTGAAGATAAATCAACTGAGGAACT
>Ga0114997_10000320_pt1 | contig 38624 bp, 44 predicted proteins | sample ArcticOcean_MG_C_2_FD_87045 | JGI IMG/M metagenome (GOLD analysis project Ga0114997, IMG submission 87045) | Marine microbial communities from western Arctic Ocean - ArcticOcean_MG_CB4_136 | ecosystem: Environmental > Aquatic > Marine > Oceanic | place: Arctic Ocean: Canada Basin | collected... | reverse complement strand
TATTCTACCTTTGGTTAAGTCATAAGGAGTAACTTCTACCGTAACATTATCTCCTGTAAGAATTCTTATTCTATTCTTTCTTAATTTTCCAGCTGTATGCGCCAAAACTTCATGATTATTTTCAAGCTTTACCCTGAACATCGCGTTAGGCAACAACTCGGTTACTTTGCCTTTGAATTCTAAAAAATCTTGTTTAGCCAAACTCATCTCCTTTTTCTTTTGTACTTTTATTTAATATTATTAGATAAATCAACACTCAAGTTATGCTAGTTGATCATGTTAATCTTTTTATTTTTGCTCCACAGCTTGATAGTTTCTTTTCAATTTTCTCATAACCTCTATCTAAATGATATATCCTATTTACAACAGTAGTATTTGATGAAACTAATCCAGCTAAGACCAACGAAACTGAAGCTCTAAGATCAGTTGCCATTAATTCTGCACCATTTAATTTGGTATTTCCAAAAATTTTTGCTTGGTTTCCATTGGTTTCAATGTGAGCACCCATTCTTCTTAGCTCTGAAACGTGCATAAAACGATTTTCAAATATTTTTTCTTTTATTGTTGAAACACCATTTGCTTTAATCATCAAAACCATAATTTGTGCTTGTAAATCAGTAGGAAAACCTGGGTAGGGTTTGGTAACCACATTAGCACTTTTAATTTTTCCTTTACATATTACAACCACATGTTTTTTCTTTTTTGTTATTTGGACACCCATTTTTTTTAATAAATTAATTTCATTTGACATAATTTTTGGTTCAATATTTTTTATTTTTAGATTTCCTTTAGTAAGAGCTGCTGCAATAATATAGGTTCCAGCCTCAATTCTATCAAAAATTACTTCGTGAGTTGCAGGTTTTAATTTTTTTATGCCAGTAATATTTATACTTCTTTTTCCTAATCGATTAATTTTACATCCAACTTTTTTTAAAAAGTTAATTAAATCATCTACCTCAGGCTCTTGAGCACAATTTCTTAATTTAGTTATTCCTTGAGTAAAACAAGCAGCAATTAAAACATTCTGAGTAGCTCCAACTGATATTTTTGGAAATCTTATTGAACATCCTCTTAAGCCTTTTTTTGCTGAAGCTATAACATATCCATTTCTTATTTTAATTTTTGCTCCCATTTTTTTTAATGCATTTAAATGAATATCAATTGGTCTAGAACCAATAGCACACCCACCTGGTAAAGCTACTTTAGCAGTTTTATACTTTGCTAATAGTGGCCCTAAAACCAAAACTCCAGCGCGCATTGTTTTTAACAAATGGTATGGTGCATAAGTTTTTAACGGTTTTTTATTCTCTATTTCAATTTTTTTTCTTTTTTTATCAAAAATAACCGTTGAACCAAGAGTGCTTAAAAGTTCAGTCATCGTTTCTACATCTCTTACAATTGGTACATTTTTAATAATTACTTTTTGGTTTGTTAAAATTGTAGACACTAAAATTGGGAGTGTAGCGTTTTTTGATCCAGAAATTGTGACGGTGCCAGATATTTTTCTACCACCTTTAATTTCTAATTTTTGCATTTAATTCAAAATTATATTTTAGGTAATGTAACACCTGTTTGCTTCATGTATTTTCCATTCCTTTTTTCATAGGTAGTTGATGGTTCTTCGTTACCCTTTAAAAAAATAAATTGGGCAACTCCTTCATTTGCATAAATTTTAGCTGGCAACGGGGTTGTGTTGGAGAACTCAAGAGTGACATGGCCTTCCCAGCCTGGCTCTAGTGGCGTAACATTAACTATTATTCCACATCTAGCATATGTTGATTTTCCTAAACAAATTACCAAAATGTCTTTTGGTATTTTAAAATATTCTACTGTGCTAGCTAACGCAAATGAATTTGGTGGTATTACACACTCGTTTCCTGTTCTTGACACAAAACTATTGCTTTTAAAATTTTTGGGATCTACTACCACAGAGTCAACATCTGTAAAAATTTTAAATTCATTTGAAACTCTAGCGTCGTAACCAAAAGATGACAATCCGTAAGAAATTGCGTTGCCTCGTATTTGTTCAGGTACAAATGGCTTTATCATTTCCTTTTCTAGAGCCATTTTTTTAATCCATCGGTCAGATAAAATACTCATTTAACATTCCTTAATTTTTCTTTAATTTTTTTTTGAAATAATTTTCTTTTTTTAAGATTATTCTTTAAAGCCTGCTCAATTTTTTGGTTTTTTTGTACTTTTTTTAAATTGATTGACATTCATTTTACTTTTGAGTTGGATTAGTTAAATCCTCTAGCGTTATTGTTTTTTTTATATCGTGTGTTTTAACTTCTTTTCTTTCCTCTACAATCTCTCCAGATAATAATTTTTTAGCTCTTTTTTGAGCTAATCGGGCTTTTCTTTTTGCTTCTTTTAATACAGCTCTTTCTCCACGTTTTGATTTATAATCGTAATGTATGCCCATAAATTTACCATCTAATTGATATTCATTTTTACTGCTTTGCTTACGGTATTGTCAAGCTAGTTAAATAATATGGCAATTTTTTGCTTAACTACAAAGTAAATATTGGATAATTCTAACTTTACGGGAACCACATATAATTGATTTGCTGGAACTTTTTTTTATACTTTTTCAAAAGCGTTGCAGTACTTAGAAAATCTAGTTCTCTGAAAAGGAAAGGCGTTTAATAAATCATCTCTATCTTTTTTATTGAAGTTTTAAGCTCCACTATTGGATTGTTGCCGTATTGACTGATCTCCCTGCCTGGTAACAAATGGCAATTTATATTTTCATCTATCGATATTCTAACATCATCTACTTGATAATATTCTCGATCATACGTAACATAAATTATGAACGGCAAAACTAAAAAAGTAACGGTTTGTTGATATGTTTTTGCCTAATTTTTCCCAGTCAAAGTTAGTACAAATCTAAATAAAAGACCTCCAAATAATAATAGAGCAACTGATTCTATTTCACCCATGCTATTAAATTTTAATCATTTAAAAAGTTAAAATACTTTAAAATTATTAAATTATCCACTCTTTTAATTTTTCTTTATTATCAACAATATATTTTGGAAACGAGTTGTCTATCTGAATTTTTTTATAAATTATATCTCTATTAAAAATATCCTTTTCTTCACTAATTTTCCTTTCAATATTTTCTATATTTGCATAAAATTTTTTATTGAATTCGCCATGAGCAAAGGATTTTATTTTTTTTATTATATTTTCTGAGTTTTGCAAATATGCAAAATGCCATCCTCCATCTTTGATAATTTGAAGACTCCTAATTTTATCAAACCTCCAAAAAGGATACTGTTTAAATTTTAAATTTCTAAGCCACTGGGGGCTTATTAAGTTTTTTTTTAGACAAATTTTAGATCCATGCCATTCACTTTCTGTCTCGTTTAATAAATTTAATTTGTAATTAAACATTTTTTGAGAAAAAACAGCATATTTATTTTTTTTATCGAATAAGCTTAACTTATTTAGATCAGGTATTTCATCAACATCTGATAGTATAATTAAATCATTATCATTACAGTTTTTTAACCCTCTCATTAGAGAATTTCTCTGGTGCTGCTCAACCAAAGATTCTCCTCCAGTGTGAGGTTTTTTTAAATTAGCTTTAGTGTCATCAACTACTATGTAAATAATTTTATCAGAGAATTTTTTAAATTTTTTAGGATCAAAATTTAATTTTTTAGTTTGTCCTTGATGATCTGTTGTAGACTCCACAAAAACAAAAAAATCAACAAATTCATTTAATATATTAAATCTTAAATCTAAAATATGCTCTTCATTAAAAAATTGAAAACAATCATATATAGCCATATTATTTTTTAGTAAAAGTTGTTAACCCTAATTTTTTTTCACTTATTCTTGACGAGGCACTATGGATGTGGGACCTATCCATTATAAGTGTGTCACCAATTTTCCACTGGTATACTAATTCTATTTCAAGGCCTTTAAGATTATTTATATCTAGATGATTTAAATACTTTTGATGAATCGTCTTGTCAAAGTCTTTGCTGCCTAAATGCTCTCGAGATCTATCATTTTGAAATTTTTTTGGTTTAAATTTTAGTTCTTCAGGATCGATGGTGAATGATGTAGATCTTCCATACCATCTATTTTTAAAAATTACTGTATCTCCAAATGAAGATAATGGTGTCACTACTTGTTTATAAATAATAGAATTTTCATCAAATCCAGAATCAACATGTAGAGGCAATGGTGCAAAGCTTTCATGAAAAAGTCCATAAAAGTCCTCGCCAGTTTCATCTTTTAATGAATCCATTTTAAAATCACCCAACACATCTTTAATTTTATTAAAATATATCTCTTCTAATTCCTTATTGTAGTTTGGCATCCAACTTTTTTTTCTAACTTTTTGTTTTTTATTAAAAACTGACTCTGGTAATTCAATATAAAGTTCTTGAATCATTTTTATTTCATTGTCAGAAAAAATATTAATTACTTTCGGTGGACCTTCAATACTTTTGATTTTATCAAGATGTATATGTTTCATATTATGCTATTATTTGAAGTAAAACTTTCTAATAATAAAAGCAAGAGTTAAAATTATAGAAAATCCAATTAATGGAATATAAATTTCTGGAGACATTAAGGCTATTGACAAACTAAGTTCTGTATTTTTATCTATAACATTTTTAATTCCACTTGCCAGAGCTACCGTAACAAACATTGAAGGTATGCTACCAATTATGGTAGCTATAAAATATTTTTTTACTGACATATCAAATAAAATTGGAATAATATTTTGTATAGCGTAAGGGGTTCCTCCCCCACCTATAAATCTAAAACTCATAAAGTAAAGAACGTCATTTTTTCTAAAAGATTCTTTTAATTTATAAAATTTGGGTGCCAAGTGTTTTTTAATTGCTTCTCGAAAAAAAAAGCCTACCAACACGTATAATAGTGTGGCTCCTATTGTTGTAGAGGTAAGAACAATTAAAATTCCCCACCATTTTCCAAATACAAATCCTGAAAAAATTAATAGAGGCATTACGAAGCCTAATAACAGAACCCATACTATTGAAAATATAAAGAATAATAATGCAAGAAACAAAAAATTTTTTTCTTTATATTTTAAAATAGCATCTTTATTTGATTTCATAAATTCGTAGCTTGTTAAGTCTTTAATATCTATGACAGTAAATAAAAAGTACAATGTAATTGATATTATTATTAAATATACCAATCCGATAATAATTTTAGGATTTTGTGTGATTCTGTTCATCGTATTAATTTTTGTCTGTACTTATATGTACTTATTACTTATAACTATCAAAAAAATTCAGGAAGAACTAAATAAATCTCATGAAAAGAACATACCAACCAAGCAGACTTGTTAGAAAAAGAAGGCACGGCTTCAGATCAAGAATGGCAAAAAAAGGTGGCCGAAAAACTATAGCTAGAAGAAGAACGAAGGGAAGAAAAAAAATATCTACTTAAATTCAGTCCACAGTATGATAAAATTTAAGAGTTTAAATCAAAGTAAAGATTTTTTAAAAATTTTAAAGAAAAAAAGACTAAATACAAAATATTTTACTATTTATTTTGATAAGAATTTAAAAACTACTAATAAATTTTTAAACATAAGTTTTGTTATGAAAAAGAAGATTGGTAATGCCGTAGTGAGAAACAAGATAAAAAGGAAACTCAGATACGCTGTACAAAAGCTGGTAGGAGAAGGCAAAATAGTAGACTTAAGTTACACTTATGTAATTTTTGGAAAAAATAATGTATATAAAGATAAATTTCCATTTATTCTTGGCGAGGTAAATGAAACGTTTAGTAAAATTAAAAATATGAGCAATAGCTTATGAAAATAATTAATAATTTTTTAATACATATAATACGTTTTTATAAATACTTTATTTCTCCTTTCACTCTGTCGAGCTGCAGATATCTACCAACATGTTCAGAATATTTTATAGACTGTTTAAAGCTTAATGGTGTTTTTAAGGGTTCTCTTTTGGGAATAAAGAGAATTCTAAAATGTCATCCGATTAAATTTTTAGGTGCTAGCAGTGGGTATGATCCCGCACCTAATTTAAAAAAAAGGAAAATGTAGATGGATTCTAAAAACGTATTATTAGCTGTAGTGCTGTCTACAATAGTTTTAATTTTTTGGGGAATTTTTTTTGAACCTCCTGTTATTGAGAATCAAGCTGAGAATAAAGAAATATCTAAAGATGAATCTCTAGACGCTCCATCAATAGATGGAAAAGAGATTATAAAGACTATCACAAGAAGTGAAGTAATAAATAAATCTAACCGAATTAAAATTGAAAATGACAATATAAAAGGATCTATATCTCTTGAAGGTGCGATAATAGATGACATTGTATTTAAAAATTATAATGAAAATTTAAATGGTGTCGATAAAGTTGCTTTTTTAAATCCCAAAAATTCACCAAAGGAATATTTTATTGAGACAGGGTGGGCTTCAGGAGGAAATGAAAAAATAAAACTTCCTTTAATTAATACTGTTTGGACAATTAAAGGTAACAATCTTCTTACACCAAGCACACCAATTACACTGGAGTGGGATAATCAAGAAGGTTTAATTTTTACTAAAAAAATTGAACTTGATGAAAAATTTTTATTTAAAGTTAATCAAAGTATTAAAAATAACTCAAATAAATCTTTTCAATTTTATCCTTATGCGCAAATAACTAAAAGAGGCAAACCAGAAGGAAGACAAATTTATATTTTACATGAAGGATTTATAGGAATTTTTGGAGAAGAACTTAAAGAAAAAGATTATTCTGATATTGATAAAGAAAATTTTAAAATTGAAAGTAAAAAAGGCTGGCTGGGTATTACTGATAAATATTGGTTAACAGCAATAGTTCCGGAAAAAGGAAAGGAATTTAAAGCAGAATTCTTGTCGAAAAATAATAAATATAAAGCTAACTATATAATTAAAGAAGTTAGTATTTTAAATCCCAGCAGCTCAATAACAAGTGAAATAAAAACATTTGTTGCGGCAAAAGAAGTTGCTGTTATTGATGGGTATGCTGAAAAACTAGGTATAGAAAAATTCGATCTCGCTATAGATTGGGGTTGGTTTTATTTCTTTACGAAACCATTATTTTTTATAATTGATTATTTTTTTAAATTAACTGGCAACTTCGGTCTAGCAATTGTAATTATTACAGCTTTAATTAGATTGGTATTTTTTCCACTTGCTAACTACTCATTTAAATCAATGGCTAAAATGAAAATGCTTCAACCTGAAATGATTAGATTAAAGGAACTGCACAAAAGTGATAAAGTAAAATTACAGCAAGAAATGATGGCTTTATATAAAAGAGAAAAAGTTAATCCTATTTCTGGTTGTTTGCCGGTTTTAATACAAATTCCTTTTTTCTTTGCAATTTACAAGATGCTATATGTCACTTTAGAAATGAGACACCAACCTTTTTTTGGTTGGATAAAAGATTTGTCTGATAGAGACCCTACTTCTATATTTAATTTATTTGGTATAATACCTTGGGATCCACCAACTTTTTTAATGATAGGTGCGTGGCCAATTTTAATGGGAATAAGCATGTTTATTCAACAAAAATTAAATCCTACACCGCCAGATCCTATTCAAGCTAAAATTTTTATGTTTTTTCCGATTTTCTTAACCATTATACTCGCTCCATTCCCATCAGGCCTAGTCGTGTACTGGACTGTGAATAATATATTAACAATTGCGCAGCAATGGGTAATAATGCGAGGAACTAAAATTAAGACAGTTTAAGTAATGGTGACCTCAGAAAGCTTAGATAGTATAATAAAGAAATTTTGGCCCAAAAATGGACCCCCAACTCTGAAAATAAAGAAGTATATAAACAAGTATTCTAAAGAAAAAATAGTTATTAAATGTGGAGGTCGTGTTTTATTAGATCCCAATCTATTTGATAATTTTATTGAGGATATTGTGATTTTAAAAAAAATAGGATTAACTCCTATTGTGGTTCACGGGGGGGGACCTAGGATTAAAAAAAAATTAAATGAATTAAATATAGAAAGTAAGTTTATTATGGGTCTTAGAGTAACTGATGAAAAGGTTATAAAAGTAGTTGAAGAAGTTATGGTAGAATTTAATAAAGAAATTGTTGAAGCTTTAGAAAAAAAAAGCTGTGCCGCAAAATCTATAACTGTAAAAGAAAACAATTCAATCTATGTTTCTCAAAAAAATAGAGAATTAGGTTTTGTTGGTAGACCTACTAAAATTGATGATAAATTAATTAAAAATTTTATAAAAGAAAATTTTATACCAGTTGTTTCACCGATGGGGCTTGATGAAAATGAACAGGTGTATAATGTTAATGCAGATACTGCTGCTGGAGCGCTCGCTAAAAGCTTAAAATCAAGACGTTTAATGCTTATGACTGATGTTGAGGGAGTGTATGATAAAAATAAAAAATTAATTTCTGAAATTAAATCAGATGAAGCTGAAAAATTAATTTATGATGAAACAATTAGTGAAGGAATGATTCCTAAAATTAGAACATGCATAGATGCAATAGATAATGGTGTTAGAGGTGTTGTTATTATTGATGGAAGAAAACCTCATTCTATTCTTTTTGAATTATTCTCAGACAAAGGTTCTGGAACTCTTATTAGAAAATGAAAATATTAAAAGAAATAAATTGCTGGCTTTTTGATCTTGATAATACTTTATACTCAGGAAAAACAAAAGTGTTTGATCAAATAGATAGAAAAATGTCTAAATTTATATCTGAAAAACTTAATGTTGATATAAAAGAAGCTAAAGAAATACAAAAAAATTATTTTTATCAATACGACACGACTCTTTCTGGACTAATAAAAAACCATAAAATTAATGCAAATGATTTTTTAGATTTTGTCCACGATATCGATATTAATTTCCTTAAAAAAGATCTTCAATTAGCTCAGGAACTAGAAAAACTTGATGGTAAAAAAATTATTTTTACTAACGGATCTAGAAAACATGCAATAAATATTACTAAAAAACTTGGGATTGAGCACTATTTTGATCATATTTTTGATATTGTGGATTCTGAATTTATTCCAAAACCATCCATTGAACCTTATAAAAAATTAGTAAAAAAACATAAAATTGACCCAAATTTATGTGTATTTGTTGAAGATATTGCAAGAAATTTAAAACCAGCATATGAAATGGGTATGAAAACAGTTTGGGTAGAAAATGATGAGCCTTGGGCAAAAAAATTATCAGATAGTAATTTTATTAATTACAAAACAAGTAATTTATCTGAATTTTTAAAAAAAATTAATTTAGCTAAAGCTGCATAATGAATAATAATTCTTTTGAAAAAATAATTAACGAAGCTTGGAATAACAAAAGCCAAGTTAATCCCAAATCTAGTAGAAAAATAATTAATTCTATTAGTAAAACTATAGACTTGTTAGACTCAGGGAATATCCGCGTTGCTGAAAAAAAAGGCAATGAATGGATTGTTAATCAATGGATTAAAAAAGCAATTTTATTAAGTTTTAAAGTTAATAAGATGAAAACTTCAAAAGGTCCTTATGCAGTTTGGTACGATAAGGTTGAAGGGAAAACTCAAAAATGGAATGAAAAAAGATTTATAAAAGAAGGTTTTAGATCTGTGCCGAATGGAGTTGTGAGAAAAGGAGCATTCATTGGAAAAAATGTAGTTTTAATGCCATCATTTATAAATTTAGGAGCTTACGTTGATGAAGGGAGTATGATTGATACATGGGCTTCTGTTGGATCATGCGCTCAAATTGGAAAAAACTGTCATATATCAGGAGGAGCAGGTATAGGCGGAGTATTAGAGCCCATGCAAGCAAACCCGACTATTATTGAAGATAATTGTTTTGTTGGTGCGAGAGCAGAAGTAGCTGAAGGTGTTATTGTTGAAAAAGGATCAGTTTTATCAATGGGAGTTTATATAGGGGCATCGACAAGAATTATTGATAGATCAACAGGTGAAATACATTATGGAAAAGTTCCAGCATATTCAGTCGTTGTGCCGGGAGCGATGCCAAGCAAAAATAATCCTGATGGACCATCGTTATATTGTGTAGTCATTGTGAAAAAAGTAGACGAAAAAACAAGAAGCAAAACTTCAATTAATGATTTATTGAGAGATTAAAAAACTCATGCCAATCAGTGAATTAAAATTAGCTAAAGAATTGATTCGTAAACCAAGCATTACACCAAAAGATGCTGGGGCGATTAATGTATTGTCAAAAAATTTAAGATCTCTTGGTTTTAAATGTCATCTAATGAATTTTAAAAATATTAAAAATTTATATGCAAAACTTGGGAAGTCATCTCCTAATTTTTGCTACGCTGGTCATACTGACGTTGTTCCCCCAGGAAACATTAGCGATTGGTCTGTTAATCCATTTAAGCCAACTGTTAAAAATAATAAATTAATTGGCAGAGGCGCTAATGATATGAAGGCTTCTATAGCCTGTTTTGTAGCTGCAGTTAGTAGATTTAAAGTTAAAAATAGAAAATTTAAAGGTTCAATAAGTTTATTAATTACTGGAGATGAAGAAGGATTAGCCATTAATGGAACAAAAAAAGTTGTTGAATATTTAAGAAAAAAAAAAGAAAAAATTAATTTTTGTTTAGTTGGGGAGCCAACTAACCCTAATAAACTTGGCGAGATGATTAAAATTGGAAGAAGAGGAAGTATCACAGGTAGACTTAATGTTATTGGTAGCCAAGGACATGTAGCTTATCCAAAAATAGCAAACAATCCATCAGATGCAATGGTAAAAATTTTAAAAAAAATAAAAGAAATAAAGCTAGATAAAGGAACAAAAAATTTTCAAGCCTCTAATCTAGAAATAACTAAAATAAATATAGATAATCATGCTGACAATGTCATTCCAGAATCGGCTCATGCTGTATTTAATATCAGATTTAATAATAAGCACTCTTCAGGTTCATTAAAAAGAAAACTAAATACAATATTTAAATCAATATCTAAAAAAGCTAAGTGTAAATTTAATATAAATTATCAAGTTTCTGGGGAAGCCTTTTTAACGAAACCAAATAAAACAACTTATATGGTTCAAGATACAATTAAAAAAGTTACTAAAATTAAACCTAAATTATCAACTACGGGTGGAACATCTGATGCGAGATTTATTAGAAAAATTGCACCCTGTATCGAATTTGGTTTAGTTGGAAAAACAATGCATAAAATTGATGAATCAGTTCCTTTGTCAGACTTAAAAAAATTAACTAATATATATCTAAATATATTAGAAAATTATTTTAAGTAAAAATGGGAATTCACTTCACAAAAGAAGAATTTAAAGACCGCCAATCTAGGGTCATTAAAGAATTAAAAAACCAGGGGTTGGATGCTTTATTAATGTTCAAGCAAGAATCGATGTATTGGCTCACAGGATATGATACTTTCGGTTTTGTTTTTTTTCAATGTTTAATCCTAACAGCTAAAGGAGATTTAATATTATTAACTAGAGCTCCTGATTTGAGACAAGCACAAAACACATCAATTATAAAAGATATTAGAATCTGGGTTGATAAAGATCAATCTAACCCATCAGACCATTTAAAAAATATTTTAGCAGAGTTAGGATTAGAAAAATCAAACCTGGGGGTAGAATATGAAGCCTATGGCTTAACGGGAAGAAATGCGATTAGATTAAATAATTCTTTAAATAGCTTTGCAACTCTTCATGATAAATCAGAGTTGGTTTCTCATTTTAGAGTTATTAAATCAGCACCAGAAATAACTTATGTAAAAAAAGCAGCAGAACTTGCAGATAAAGCTATGGAGGCTGCTTGGGAAAATGCACATAGTGGTGTAAGTGAATCTAAAATTCTTGCTGAAATGCAGGGAGCTGTTTTTAATGGTGGTGGAGATTATCCAGCAAATGAATTTATTATTGGCTCAGGAAAAAATGCATTGTTATGTCGTTATCAAAGTGAAAAAAGAAATTTAGACGAAATAGATCAGCTTTCAATAGAATGGGCTGGAACCTATAAACATTATCATTCTGCGATGTTTAGAACTATTCCAATTGGTAAAGTAAATGATAAACAAAAAAAAATGTATGACGCTTGTGCTGAAGCATTAAATGCTTGTGAGAATAAATTAAAACCAGGATCTACCGCTGGTGAAATGTTTGATGTGCATGCAAAAACTTTTGATAAATTGGGGTATAAAAATTCAAGAATGAATGCTTGTGGTTACTCACTTGGTGCACTGTTTTCCCCAAACTGGATGGACTGGCCAATGCTTTACACTGGTAATCCGTATGTTATCCAACCAGGTAATGTATTCTTTATGCATATGATATTGATGGATAGTGACAATGAATTAGCGATGAATTTAGGAGAAACCTATCTTGTAACTGAAAATGGAAACGAAAGATTAGGTAAAAAAAAATTAGACTTAGTTAAAGGATAAGTAACACAATGAATAAAAAGAAGAAAATTATATTTTTTGCTATTATAGTAGTTGCAATAGAACTTTCTGGACACGGAATATTTGCTTCTTTATTTAGATTTCTAGGTTCATTAAATTAATGAAAACAGGAATAATAACTACAGATACCTATTCAAATCATGATACAGGTCAGGGTCACCCTGAAAGACCAGATCGTGTAACTGTTATAATTGATCGTTTAAAAAAAATAAAGTCAAAAAATTTAATTTGGAAAAAACCTAAAAAGTTTAATCTTAAATATTTAGAATATGTTCACGACAAAAAGTATTTGGAAAGTGTAATTGAGTCTTTTCCTAAGCAAGGTTTAAATTTTCTAGATGGAGATACTATTGTATCACCTGGTAGCAAGAATGCTTCAATAGATGCCGTAGGTTCAATTTTAATAGCTATAGATGGTGTAATGAACAAAGAATTTAGAAATGCTTTTTGTGCTGTTAGACCTCCCGGTCATCATGCAGAAAAGCAAAAAGCTATGGGTTTTTGTGTTTATAACAATGTTGCTGTTGGTGCTTATTATTTACTAGAAAAATATAATTTATCCAAAGTGGCAATTATAGATTTTGATGTTCATCATGGAAATGGAACTCAGGATATTTTCTACAACAATGAACACGTTTTGTATATTTCCTCTCATCAATACCCTTATTATCCTGGTTCCGGTGCAGCAAATGAGAGAGGTATTAAAAATAATGTTTTAAATATTCCGTTGGCTTCTGGTACGAGAACCCATGAGTTTCTAAATGCTTACGATAGTATTTTTAAAAAACTTAAGGAATTTAAACCTGAATTTATTTTATTATCTGCAGGTTTTGATGCACATAAAAATGATCCACTTGCTCAAATTAATCTTGAGTCTAAAGATTATTACACTTTAACCAAAAGAATAATGAGCTTGGCGAAAAACATATGTGGCGAGAAAATTGTTTCTATTTTAGAAGGTGGTTACGACCTAAACGCCTTAAGTGAAAGTGTTAATTTTCATATAAAATCTTTATTAGAATAACTTTTTAGTAGACAATTTTACTTAAATATAAACCGCAGGCAGGTGCAGGTGGTGCACATTTTAAACGGTTTTTTGATTTAAATGATTTATTAAAATTATTAATATTCCACTTTCCATCACCTAAATATTTAATACAACCGACCATAGATCTAACTTGTTGTTGAAGAAAAGATTTAGAAATAAATTTAAGGGTAATTGTATCCATATTTTTTTTAATAGATATTTTTTCCATGGTTTTTATGGGAGATTTAGCTCCACATGAAGAGGATCTAAAAGTGGAAAAATCATGTGTCCCAAGTAACAATTTGGCACCTTTTTTCATATTACTAATATCTAATTTTTTTCTAATATGCCAAGCTTTATTCTTTTGAAGAGCTAATGGTGACTGTCTATTAATTATAATATATTGGTAAGTTCTTTTTTTAGCATCAAACCTAGCGTGAAATTTTTTATTAGCTTTGTTAATTTTTAAAACAGTAATTGGCTTATTATTAATGTGTTTATTTATTGCTGATAGGATTTTACGTTTTTCAATATTTTTTTTTAAATCAAAGTGTGCTACTTGCCCAAGTGCATGAACGCCAGAATCGGTTCTACCAGCTCCCGTAACTAAAACTTTTTCTTCTGAAAAACTAAATATAGCTTTTTGAAGAACTTCTTGAATAGATAATCCATTTTTTTGGAATTGCCACCCCACAAATGAGGTCCCATCATATTCTAATTGTATTTTATATCTTTTCATTAAATTAGAATTGATCCTTCGGTAATTTTTTTACCTAGTAAAAATTCTTTCGTAGTTTGTTTATTTTTTCCTTGCCGTTGTATTTCTAAAATTTGGATAGAATCTTTCTTGCATCCAATTGTTAAATTGGTATCAAGAACATACCCAGATTTTCCGTTTGCTGAATAAATTTTTGCTTTAAGGATTTTAAATCTTTCTTTTTGATATTCAAACCAAGCTCCCGGGCTTGGGCTAAGACCATGAATATGTGCAAGAATTTTTTTAGCATCTTGATTCCAATTAATTTTTGTTTCATTTTTATTTATTTTTTTTGCATATGTAGCTTCTTGGTCTGTTTGTTTTGTAAATTTTGGACTTTGGTTTTCTATAGTTTGTAAACTTTCAATTAACAATTTAGCACCAACATTAGAAAGATTTTTTTCTATTTCTCCATGAGTAGCGTTTTGATCTAAGTCTAATTCTTTTGATCTTAAAATTGGACCACTATCTAATTTTTCTTCAATTTTCATTATACTTACACCTATTTTTTTATCTCTATTCATTATTGCTCTTTGAATTGGTGCAGCGCCACGCCATTTAGGAAGTAAAGAAGCGTGTACATTAATAAAACCAAATTTTGGTACATCTAAAATATCTTTTGGGATTATTTGACCAAATGCAACTACCACAACTATGTCAGCAAAGATATTTTTAAAGTACTTTAGTTCATTTTTATTGTTCAGTGTCACTGGATTATGAATATCTATTTCATTTTTTTTGCAAAACTGCTCAATTGGAGACGGATTAATTTTTTGACCCCTTTTAGATTTTTGAGGAGGTTGTGTGTAAACTTTTACGATATTTACTTTATTTTTTATTAGAATATCTAAGGTCGGGACCGCAAACTCTGGCGTTCCCATGAAAACTACATTAAGTGACATTAATTTATTATTGAACTTAAACTACAATTCTTTCAATAGCTTTCTTTTGTTTAGAAAGCTTTTTAATAATCATTGATTGTTTCAATTTGGATAAATAATCAATAAATAGTATACCCTCCAAATGATCCATTTCATGCTGAATACAAGTGGCTAACATGCCTTCTGCTTTGATTTCCTTTTGTTGTCCGTAATAATCTAAATATTTTAAATGACACTTGTCCGGTCTATCAATTTCAGCAAATTGTCCTGGTACAGATAAACAACCTTCTTCATAAGTAAAATTTGTTTCTGATTTATGAATTACTTCTGGATTTATAATAAAAATTGGTTTTTTTGCTCCTTCTTTGTGTTCTATATCAAGCACAATTATTCTTTTAGCTACACCAACCTGTATCGCTGCCAAACCTATTCCTGGAGCTGCATACATAGTTTCAAGCATATCATCCATCAGCATTTGTATTTCAGAATTAACATTTTCTACTGGTGTCGATTTTTGCCTTAAAACTTCATTAGGTTCAGTTAAAATTTCCCTTACTGCCATTTTAATATGATTAAATTATATGACTATTTGTGTCAAGTTATTGTGCATATTATTAAACTCTATTCGGCAACGCTTTGCTTAAAATATTATTTCTTATTTTTTTTAAATTAAGTTTATTTAATATGCTATTTATAAAATATATAGTTTCTGGATCTAAATCACTAATGTTATCTTCTCCAATTAATTCTACAATTTTTAACATAACTAACCCAATTTGATTTTGTTTAACTAAATCTTCTAAGTTTATTGGCGCAGTTAATTGGGATGATAGTTCTTTATAATCTAAACCTTCTGGTAGTATTATTCCATCAGCCTCTAATGACTCCAAAACAACAATATCTTTTATAGAAATAAAATATTTTTTATTTTTTTTAATTTTTTTGTAAACAAATTTAAAATCTTTTGTGGTTTTACTAATTTTTTCATTATTATCTAAGAAGTGTTTTATAACTTTAGATCTATGTAAAATATCATTATCAAACTTTACTTTTTTTATTGTATTATTTGCTAGATTTTCTTTCACTAGTTCAGAATAATTTTCTGGAATTTCATTGGGTTCAATAGACTTTAAGATACTTAATAACTCTTCAGAGTAAACATCAAAAATGTTATCCTTAAGAAATAAATCTTTAAGTAAGAAGGCTAAATATATTTTTTTGCTTGAAGTATCACTTAACAATATACTTTGATAAATTAAAGCTCTAGCTTCATAATTTTTTAAATTTTTATAAATTTCCTCAGCATTTGCTAATTGATTAAAATTAAAATTCATCTTTAAATAAATTTCAAAAATTTCTTCTTTATCAAAAGAGTTTTGTTTTGCTGCCTGCTCATAAGATAATATAATATCTTCATCTTCTAAATTATTAACTTCAATTAAATTTGCAGAAGAAAGATACTTCCATATGTATTTAGGAGTTTTGTCAGTTGGTTTATACTGGAAATCATCACTAGTAATGTAAGAAAAATAAAAATTTAAAAGATTATCATCCAATATTTTTGATGTAGTTTTTTCAGTTATGTTCAATAAGAAATTGATTTTATCTTCAAAAAATTTGTCACTAAAACCACTTTCGATTAATAAATCAAAAATTAGTTGAGCTTCTTCTTTCCTTTCATCGTTTATTAAGCAATAAATTCTAAATTTTTCTAAATAATTACTTTGAACTTTTGTGCTTATAAACTTTATTTTACCACAAGCTGACTTTATATCAGCAGAAGAAAGATATTCGTTAACTAAGAATTTTGTTGCTGCTGTATTCTCTCCGACCTCAGGATTATTTTTTAATAAATTTTCTAAGTCTATTATTCTTTTTTTCTTTATCAACCAACTTATTTTTATCTTTAAAAACTCTTCAACATCTAAATTATTTTGTGGTGCATATGAATTTGTGAACAAAACTTTAAAAAGTAATTCTTCTGAGGTTTGGGAAAGTTTTAACTTATCAATTCTTTTTAAAATTTTTTTAATTTCTTTTCCATCTGTATTTTCCCACATACCCAAATTAAAATTATTTTCAGCAGGGTCAAGTATACCTATTATAGATTGTTTCCTTTTTTCAATTTTATCTTCATTAATTTTAATTGCAGTGTTATTTAAATCTTCCAATAAGATTGGGCTCTTGATTTTTTTATTTTCTTTCTCATTAATTGCTTTATTTTGGTCATTTTTAGTTTCTTCTTTTTTCCATATATCTACTTCTTCATCTTCAGCTAACGCAGTGCTAAAAATTAAAATAGCAAAAAAAAATGCTAAAAATTTTAACTTATTTAATTGTAATGAACTTATCATTTTTGATTTTTTGTTCGATAAGTTTTTTAGGTGTTGGAAAGTCAATTTTATCAAGTAAAAATATTCCAAAAAAGAAAACCCCAATTATCAGAGTAAATTTAATTATAAAATTTTTCCGTAGTAATTTGCTATTAGTTCTGGGTCTTAATCTAAGTTGATTATTCATTAAATTGTATTTACACTAAAGAATTAAGACATAATTGTGAAAAATCAAATTTAAAACTTCAGATTGCTGTGAAAAAAAACCTTGTTTTAGTGGGAATGATGGGAGTTGGCAAAACTTCGGTGGGTAAAATTGTGGCAAAAAAGCTAAATATGAAGTTTATTGATACTGACTTAAATATAGAAAAAAAATGTTTAATGAAAATTGCAGAAATTTTTAATAAAAAGGGAGAAAATTTTTTTAGGATTGAAGAAGAAAAAGAAGTAATAACATCTCTTAAAAAAACAAAATCTATCATAGCCCTAGGCGGTGGAGCGTTTATCAATAAAAATTTAAGAAATGTTATATTAAAAAACTCAATATCTGTTTGGCTAGATATAGATACAAAGATTTTAACCAATAGAACAAAAATAAATAAAAAAAGACCTTTGTTAAATAAAAAAAATAATCAGAATATAATTGATGAACTATACTCTAAAAGAAAAAATATTTATCAATATGCTGATCACAAAATTGATTGTAATAATCTTGATAAAGAAAATATAGCAAAGAAAATTATGATTTATTATGAGACTTTATAAAATTGTAGCAAAAACTAAAAGTAAAACTTATCCAATTTATTTTGGAAACAATATTATTGGCGCTACTGGTAAATTAATAAAAAAAAATTTACCAAATGTAAAAAAAGTTTGTGTTATCTCTGATAAAAATTTACCAAAATTATTATTAAAAAAATTAACCAAATCTTTAAATGGATACCAACTTAAAATCTATAAGTTACGTGCTAACGAAAAAACAAAAAGTATTAAAATTGCAAACAAAATAATTGAACAACTTTTAAATAGTAACTTTAACAGATCAGATTGTGTAATAGTATTTGGTGGTGGTGTTTTAGGCGATTTGTCAGCTTTTATATCTAATCTAACTAAAAGAGGATTAAAATTTATTAATATTCCAACCACACTGTTAGCTCAAGTGGATGCATCCATTGGAGGGAAAACTGGTATAAATTCTACTAATGGGAAAAATCTTATAGGAACTTTTTATCAACCTGATTTTATAATCAGTGACATTTCTACTCTAAAAAGTTTACCTCACCGAGAAATAATATCTGGTTACGGCGAAATATTAAAACATTCATTAATTTCAGATAAAAAGTTTTTTTTATGGCTCTGTAAAAATGCTAACAAAATGATTGTTAATAAAAATAATTTATTTTTAAAGGAGGCTATTATTAAAAGTTGCAAAATTAAATGCAACGTTGTCAATAAAGATGAAAAAGAAAAAAACTTAAGAATGATTTTAAACTTTGGTCATACATTTGCTCATGGTTTTGAAAGTGCTAAAAAATTTTCAAAAAAATTAAATCATGGTGAAGCCGTTCTCTTGGGAATGATGGTTGCTTGTGAGCTATCTAATAAAAAAAAACAACTATCTACAAAAGAACTCTCTCTGATAAAAAAACATTATCAAAACCTAAGACTTCCCATGAACATAAATAAAATTTTTAAGAAGGATGAAATTGATCAAGTTGTACATTACATGAAAAAAGATAAAAAAAATGTTGATGAAAAAATTAATCTTATTTTACTTAATAGAATTGGAAAAACGTCTAAGTTAAATAAATATGCATTAGATCAATACGAGATAAAGATGTTTTTAAAATCATTCTATGAATAAAGTTTTAAATTATCACTATTTCTAGAGCATGTATTTTGCTATTCATTTCATCTTTCAAAATTGAAAATATCTTCTTGTGAGCCTTTATTTTATCCATTTTTTTTAGGCTTTCTGATTGAATTACGACTTTGAGGTGAAATCTCTCCGAGTCAAAAAACTTATGTTTGGCGTGTAAATGCGAATTGTCAATTAATGTTATACTTTCTGGATTAATATCCTCTTTAATTTTTTGTTTAATTTTATTTAAAAAATCCATAATTTAACTTATAAAAACTTAAAACATATACTATTTTAAAACAATGGAAAATATTTGTGAATGGCAGAATTGTAAAGAAAGTGGAAAGTTTAAAGCTCCATTAGAAAAGGATAATAGTAAAAAACATCAATGGTTATGTGAAGAACACATAAAGCAATTTAATAAAAGTTGGAATTATTTTGAAGGTATGTCGCAAAATGAATTTGAAAATTTCCTAAAAGCAGATGTAACATGGCACCGCCCTACCCAAGAATTTGGTTCTTCGGACAATTTTTTTAATATTCTATGGAATAACGCTCTGAGCGATAAATTCAGCTTTTTTAAAGATGATAAGATTTTTAACAACTACACTAACAAAAAACTGACCGAAAAAGATAAGGATGCTCTAAAAATCATGGAGCTGGATTTCAACGTGGGCTGGCCAACTATACAAAAAAGATTTAAGGTACTTGTAAAAAAATATCATCCTGATAAAAATTTCGGTAACAAAAAATTTGAGGATAAATTAAAAATAATAACTTTAGCTTATAGCCATTTAAAACAGATGGTAGCAAAAAAATAAATATTATGACAAATTTAAATGAATTAGTCCCAGACATGAAAATTTCTGTTAATCAAATTTTTGGAATTGATACAGATATGAAAGTAGACGGATTTTCTAAAAAAACTGAATACGTTCCTGAAATTGATAGCACTTACAAATTTGATAGGGACACGACGTTAGCTGTTATTTCTGGTTTCGCTTTTAACAAACGTGTTTTAATTCAAGGTTATCATGGAACAGGAAAATCTACACATATAGAGCAGGTAGCAGCGCGTTTAAATTGGCCATGTATAAGAGTAAACCTAGATAGCCATATAAGTCGAATAGACTTAATAGGAAAAGATGCAATTGTAATTAAAGATAATAAACAAATTACAGAGTTTAAAGAAGGTATACTTCCCTGGTCTTTACAAAATCCTATAGCTTTAGTATTTGACGAGTATGATGCGGGGCGACCAGATGTTATGTTTGTAATTCAAAAAGTTCTTGAAAAACAAGGAAGCTTTACACTGCTTGATCAAAACAAAGTGTTACAACAACACCAGTTTTTTAGATTATTCGCGACAGCGAATACAATAGGGCTGGGTGATACTACAGGTCTTTACCAAGGAACGCAGCAAATAAACCAAGGACAATTAGATAGATGGAGTATCATAACAACTTTAAATTATCTCAAGTTTGATAAAGAGCTAGAAATTATTCTTGCTAAATCTAAAAACTTTAATACCAAAGAAGGTAAGGAAACTATTTCAAACATGATAAGAGTTGCTGATTTAACAAGAAAAGGTTTTGTTAATGGAGATATTTCAACTGTAATGAGTCCTAGGACTGTTTTGCACTGGGCAGAAAATACTGAAATATTTAAAGATACTGGATACGCTTTTAGGGTAACATTTTTAAACAAATGTGATGAACTAGAAAAAAGTATTATTGCAGAATTTTACCAAAGATGTTTTGGTGATGATTTACCAGAATCTTCTATCAATATAAAAATATAAAAGTTAAAAATGGACGAGCGAGAACTCCTTAAAGAAAAATTTAAAACTGCTGTTTCTGCGACGGTAAAAGCAATTTCTGGGAGCTTTGATCTACAAATTAACTTTGGTAACAACATTGATTCTAAAAAAAAATCTTTAAACTTACCTGATGTAATAAATCTGGAAAAATTACAAGATTTTACAAATCTAAGAGCTTTTGCAGATTCTGAGGCCTTAAAAATAAAATACACTAATGAAGATATTTATCTTCAAAATGAACCCAAGGGTACAACAAGTAAAGCTTTATATGCTATAGCAGAAAAAATTAGATATGAAAAAATTGGGTCTGATAAATTAAAAGGAGTAAAAAATAATATTATTCAATGTTATGAAAATAAATTTAAAAATAAAAGAATAGACGAAATTAATTCCGAGAATGACGTGCCAATAACTGAAGCTTTTGAATTGTATTTAAGAAACCATTTTTTTAAAATTAAAAAAAATTCTGTGACAAAAAAAGTTTTGAGCTATTGGGAAAAATCTTTAGAAATAAATTTAAGTAAAAATTTTAAAAAATTAGATAATTTGTTAAATGATCAAGGCGAATATGCTCAATTAATTTCAGAACTAATTGAAAATATAAATGTTGACGATTTAAATTCAGAATCAAAAGAAGAAGAAAAAGAAACTCAAGACGAAGATAATGCTAAAACCAAGCAGAATACAAAGGAGGATAACTCCGCTCAAAAAGAGGAGGAAAAAAATGGCGATTCGGAGGAAAATAGCATTGAAAATAGCATTGAATCAGCAAATATAAATGATGATTCTTCAGAAAAAGAAATAGATGCAGATCTAATTTTATCTAAAAATAATCAAAAAATATTATCTAAGGAAAAGTATAAAGTTTTTACAAACGAATATGATGAAACAAAAAATGCAGAGGATTTAGATAAAGCTGAGGAGATAACAAGACTTAGGAAAAATTTAGATCAACAACTTACTAGTTTACAAACTATAGTTTCAAAGCTTGCCAATAAACTTCAAAGACAACTATTAGCAAAACAAAATAGATCTTGGGAGTTTGATCTGGAAGAAGGTATTTTGGATGCTTCAAAACTATCACGAATAGTTATTAATCCTTTTGACTCTTTGTCATATAAAATGGAAAAGGAAGTTGAGTTTAAAGATACTGTTGTAACTATTCTCATTGATAATTCAGGATCAATGAGAGGAAGACCAATTTCTGTCGCAGCAATCTGTGCTGATATTTTATCAAGAACACTAGAAAGATGTTCTGTAAAAGTAGAAATTTTAGGTTTTACTACAAAAAATTGGAAAGGTGGCCAGAGTAGAGAAAAATGGAATTTAGGAAATAAACCAAAAAATCCTGGAAGACTAAATGATTTAAGACATATTATTTATAAACCAGCTGATAAACCCTGGAGACAGTGTAAAAAAAATTTAGGATTAATGCTTAAAGAAGGTTTGCTGAAAGAAAATATTGATGGTGAAGCTCTCTTGTGGGCTTTTAAAAGAATTGTAGCAAGAAAAGAAGAAAGAAAGATATTAATGGTTATTTCAGATGGTGCGCCAGTGGATGACTCAACCTTGTCTGTAAATTATGGAGATTATTTAGAAAAACATTTGAAACAAACTGTGAAGTGGATTGAAGAAAACTCAAATATTGAAATTTTAGCAGTAGGCATTGGTCATGACGTGACTAGATATTACAAAAAAGCTATTAAAATAGCTGATGTACAAGAACTGGGTGATGTAATGATTAACCAATTAACTAAACTTTTTTCAGAAAAAAATAACAAACCTACATATTAATTTTTTTTTTTACTATTGTGCTTTCAGCAATATATGAAATTAAAAATCTAAAAGGAATTAACATTACTAGTGCAACAAATATTTTAACGAATAAGTCACCAAAAGATAAAGTTACCCAATTTATTCCTGTTCCATAAAATGAAATAAAAAAAAATAAGAAAGTGTCAATCGTAGACCCAGCTAATGAAGATGTTAAGGGTGCTGCATACCAAATTTTATTTCTTAATTTATCAAAAATATTAACATCAATTAACTGCGCAATAAGAAATGCTGTCCCAGAGCCTATTGCTATTCTAATAGAGATTAAATCTGAATAGTTTGTTGAAAAAAAAAATGTTAAAAAAACCCCTACTGCAAAACCCATATAAACAATCTTCTTTGCATTTTTTTTTCCATATTTTCTATTTGTTAAATCAGTGATTAAAAATGCCACCGGGTAACTAAAAGCACCATATGTTAATAATTCTCGCAAACCTAAATGATTAACAGGGAATTGAACAAGGTAATTCGAAAGAGCTACTATCGTAGCCATAAATAATATTAATATAAAAAATATTCTATTTTTTATATTAATCATCAAAAATTAAGATTTTGCTATTATTTGATTTTTTAATTTTTTAGCTTTCAAAGATAGCTTAAATGATTTAACGTTTTTTAAATACAAATCTAAACCACCTTTGTAATCAACTGTTCTTAATGCTGAATTGCTGACACTAAGTTTTATATTCCTTTTAAGAATATCACTTTTGAAAGTAACTTTTTTTAAATTTGGAAAAAATTTTCTTTTTGTTTTGTTGTTTGCGTGGCTCACTTTATGACCTTTTAAAGGAGACTTTCCTGTTAGTTCGCATTTTTTTGACATATTAAAAATCCTATGCAGTATATAGATGTAGTAAGAAATGGAATCAAGAGAATATATTAAATGAATACCACACTATCTGTTGCTTTTTTAGCTGGGTTGATTAGTTTTTTATCTCCATGCGTGCTTCCTTTAATTCCAGGGTATATTTCTTATATTTCAGGCACAAACCTCGAAAATCTCATAAAAAATAATAATAATTTAGTTGTTGTCAAAACAATTTTTTTTACTCTTGGTTTTTCTGTAGTATTTATTACCTTGGGTTCAACAGCGTCTGTTTTAGGAAAAATATTTCTAGAATATTCCAATATTTTAAGAATTAGCGCTGGCGTGATTATAATTTTTTTTTCATTGCAACTTATAGGCTTAATTAATTTTAAATTTATGAATAAAGATGTAAGAATTTTTACAAATAGATATCAAGATAATTTAAGTTTTCCATTTATCGTGGGTGCTGCCTTTGGTTTTGGTTAGACACCTTGTATCGGTCCTATCCTAGGATCTATTTTGACCTTAGCGGCTATTGAGGAAAGTTTTAGTAAAAGTATATTATTGCTTACATTTTACTCTCTAGGTTTAGCAATACCTTTTATAATTTCTGGAATTTTAATCAATAAATTTTTATTTTTTTCTAAAAGTTTTAGAAAATATGGATATATAATTACCAAATCTGGAGGATATATTTTACTATTAACAGGATTAGCGATTTTAACTGGACAACTACAATTGTTAAGTTTTTTTATACTTGAATATTTTCCTTCCTTAAGCAACTTTGGTTAATAATTACTAGATCCTATTGCATCATTTATATTAGTAAAGCCTTCAGATTTTAAAATTTGGATCAGTTCTTTTTTAATATCTTTGACAACTAAAGGCCCTTTATAAATCAAGCTAGTATAAAGCTGCAGCAAGGATGCTCCAGCAATAATTTTTTCATAAGCAGATTTTCCAGAGTTTACTCCACCTACACCAATAATTGGGATTCTTTTATCAAGCTCTTTGTAAAAAATTTTTATCATGTTAGTTGAAATTTTTTGTATAGGAACTCCAGAAAGTCCTCCTTCTTCGTTTTTTAAACTACTTGTTAAATTGGCCCTATTACCAGTGGTAGTATTTGATACTATTATCCCTGATATATAATTTTTTAGTGCAATGTTTACGATTTCAGAAATATCTTTATTTTTTATGTCTGGTGATACTTTTAGGAGTAATGGAACTTTTGTATTATTTTCTTTTTTTATTTTATTTAAATTTAATAAAAGATCCTCTAGCTTTTTTTGATCATGAAAATCTCTTAATCCTGATGTGTTTGGAGAAGAAATATTAATTGTAATATAATCTGCTATGCTAAAAAAACTTTTTAAACCTAAACAAAAATCATTCTTTTGATCTTTAGTTGTTTTGTTGGGTCCAATATTAATCCCTAGAATACCCTTATTTTTCTCAGATTGAATTCTATTTTTTACAATATCAATTCCATCATTATTAAACCCTAGTCTATTAATCATAGCATCATCATCTTCAAGTCTAAATATTCTTGGCTTTGGGTTTCCAAATTGTTTTAAAGGTGTAACGGTTCCAACCTCTACAAACCCAAATCCAAATTTTAATAAAGAGTTGTAAACTTGACCACTTTTATCAAACCCTGCAGCTAACCCAATAGGATTGGGGAATTTTTTACCTAACACTTCTATATTGAGGATTCTTTCATTTTCAACTTCAAATAATTTACTTGGAAGATAATTAAATTTTAATGATTTAATTGCTAAATTGTGAGCTTTCTCTGGTTCCAAGTTAAATATAAAAGGTCTTAAAATAGAAAACATTATTTAATATATTTGTTAATTAACTCTATAGTTTCTTTAATGCCAAAAAAACTTATAAAAAATCCCATTCTTGGTCCATTAGGATCACCAAAAATTATTTCATAAATTACTTTAAACCATTCTCTTAAGTTTTCTTCATAACCATTTTCTTTTCCCACTGAATATACCAGAGTCTGAATAGTTTCGGGGTCTGCGTCGCTTTTGTAATCCTTAAGTCTATTAACTAAATCTAATAAAGCCTTTTTTTCTTTCTCATTTGGTTTTCTATATATTTTTTTTGGTTTAACTATATCTACAAAATATTTTAATGCATATTTTATTAAACTAGCTAAAATTGGATGATTTGAGATCTTAATATCTTTTTTATATTTTTTAATAAATTTCCATAGAACTTCTTCATCGGTTGCATTGCTTGTTCCTACTAAATTTAATAAAACTGAAAATGGCATAATTGATTTTTCTTTAGGTGGGTTACCTTGATGTATATGCCAAACTGGATTAAGTAATCTTTGTTGATCGTCCTGCTTATCAAACTTGTCTATATAAGTTAAATACTCATCAACAGCTTTTGGCACAACATCTGCATATAATTTCTTTGCTCTTTTTGGATTTTGATACATGTATAAAGATAAGCTTTCAGGTGAAGCATAATCTAACCATTGTTCTATTGTTATTCCATTACCTTTAGATTTAGAAATCTTTTCACCTTTTTCATCTAAAAACATTTCGTAAGCAAAACCATTTGGATTTTTTTTCCCTAAAGTTCTGCAAATCTTACTAGATAAAATAGCACTCTCTATTAAGTCTTTACCATACATCTCATAATCTACGTCGAAGGCATACCATCTCATGGCCCAATCAACTTTCCATTGCAGTTTACAATTACCATTTAACACATCTGTTTCAACTTTTTTTCCTTTGTTGTCGTAAATAATTTTTCCATCTTTCTTTTTTATTTCGACTACTGGAACTTCTAAAACTACGCCTGTATTAGGACATATTGGTAAGAATGGGCTATAGGTTTTTTGTCTTTCTTTTCCCAAAGTAGGTAGAATAATTTCCATTATTTTTTCATATTTTTCTAACACTAATAACAGAGTGCTATTAAAAACTCCTTGTTTATAAATATCTGTTGAACTTTTAAAAATATAATTAAATTTAAAATGGTTTAAGAACTTTTTTAACATTTCGTTGTTATGTTCTCCAAAACTTTTGAATTTGTTAAAAGGATCAGGAATACTTGTTAGCGGTTTATGCAAATTATTTATCAAAACTTCTTTGTTTGGAATATTTTCTGGTACTTTTCTTAGACCATCCATATCATCTGAAAAAGTTATAATTTCAGTTGGAATATTCGTGATTTCTTTAATGGCATTTGCCATCATTGTTGTTCTTGCAACTTCTGCAAACGTTCCTATATGCGGTAAGCCACTAGGACCATAACCTGTTTGTAAAGTAATCTTTCCTTTTTTTTCAAATATTTTCGCTCTATCCTTAATTAACTTTCTGGCCTCAACAAATGGCCAGGAGGTTGTATTTTGTATTATTAATTTATCAATCACGTTATTAAGATTTATTAAATTTCAGTAGTAAAATAAAGATATATTAAGGTCTTATTATGTTGAATTTCAATTATATTGAAATACCCTCCAAATTCAAAAATGAATAATAACAAAACTGTTTTTTTTGCAAGTGGCGTACTTCTAATAATATTAGGAGTATTTATGCTTATACCTTTTGTTGTAGAGCTAATTTATTCTGAGGAAAATAATATATTTCTCCCATCAGCAGCGGGGACAGTTTTTATAGGAATATTACTAGTTCTTTCTAATTTACAAGAAAATAAAAAACTTGATTTACAGCATGCTTTTCTTTTAACAACTTTGTCTTGGTTGAGCATAGCTATTTTTGGATGTTTACCATTTTTCTTATCAAATCTTGAATTATCTATAATCGATTCTTTTTTTGAAAGCATGTCAGGAATAACAACTACGGGATCAACTATAATTAATGACTTAGATAATACAACTAAAAGCATACTTATGTGGAGAGCTATTTTGCAATGGTTAGGAGGTATCGGTATAATTGTGATGGCAATAACAATACTTCCTCTACTAAACATCGGTGGTATGCAACTGTTTAGAATGGAAAGTTCTGATGCTGCAGAAAAAATTTTACCTAGAACTCGCGAGATTACTTTAATAATTTCAACTATATACTTAGCTCTAACTTTATCTTGTGGTATCGCCTACTATATTGCGGGAATGGGTGCCTTCGATAGCGTTACTCATTCAATGACAACAATAGCTACCGGGGGTTTCTCAAATTATAGTAGTTCGATTGGCTATTTTCAGAACTCAAAAATTGAAACTATATCAATAATTTTCATTATTTTAGGAAGTATACCTTTCATAGCTTATTTAAAATTTTTAAAGGGTGATAAAAAAATATTTTTTAAAGACACTCAGATTAAAGGTTTAATTTATATTTTAATTTTTTCAGTTATTTTAATGTTTTTATATTTAATGATAGATAACAAAGAATATAGTTTAATAGAAAATCTAAGAATATCTACTTTTAATGTAGTATCAGTTTTGTCAGGAACTGGATATGTTACAGCTGACTTTGGATCTTGGGGTAAGTTTCCATTAATATTTTTCTTATTTTTAATGTTTGTTGGTGGTTGTGCTGGATCAACAACCTGTGGAATTAAAATTTTTAGATTTCAAATACTTGGTTACTTTATATTAAATCAATTTAAAAAACTTGTTTATCCACATGGAGTATTTTTTATTAAGTATAATAATGAAAAAATAAGTAATACTTTCATCTATTCAATAATAACTTTTATTTTTATTTATTTTTTTATTTTTTTTATATTAGCTACACTTTTATCTTTAAATGGCTTGGATTTTGTAACTGCAATATCTGGGGCTGCTTCAGCTATATCAAATGTAGGACCTGGTTTAGGTGAAGTTATTGGTCCAAATGGTAATTTTAGTAATTTACCTAATTTTTCTAAATTAAGTTTGAGTTTAGGAATGCTTCTTGGTAGGCTTGAACTGTTTGCTGTATTAGTTTTATTTTTTCCATCTTTTTGGAAAAACTAATTTTTTGATTTATGGAAATACATAAGAAACAAACATTTTCGGAGTCTTTTGCTGTTTATTTCGAAAAACGTATGGCAAAAATTTTGCTATTAGGAATTGTAAGTGGTTTCCCATGGGTTCTTATTGGCAGCAGTTTAAGTCTCTGGTTAAAAGAAGATGGTTTAAGTAGAAGCACAATTGGATGGGCAGGATTAATTTTTGGTGTATATGCAATAAATTATCTGTGGGCTCCAATAGTTGATAGGATTCGTATTCCTTGGTTAACTGCTAAAATTGGACATCGTCGTGCTTGGATAGTTGCAATGCAAACTATTATTTTGGTTAGTTTAATTGTTTGGAGCTTAATAGATCCTATAACAAACCTCGCTCTAGTAATTACTGTTGGTTTAATAATTGCCATTGCGTCAGCAACTCAAGATATAACTGTGGATGCTTTAAGAATAGAACAAATCAGAAAAGATGAGAGGAAATTAATGCAAGCTGGCGCAGCTATGGCAGTTGTCGGCTGGTGGACTGGTTATAAATTAGGTGGAGTTATAGCTTTAAATTCTGCAGATTATTTACAGCAAGCAGGTTTTGAAAATTATTGGCAAATTACTTTTCTAATACTTGGCATAGTAGTTATTGCTTGTAATATTGGATTACTTTTCATTCATGAGCCTACAACAACTGAAAGATTAGAATCTCAACAAAAGACTGATCGGTTGATTGAAAATAAAATAGGAACCTCTAATATTATAACAAAATCAGCCGCTTGGGTAAGTGGAGCTATTGCTGGACCTATTGTAAGCTTTTTTAAACAAAATGGTTTTAAAATTGCTTTGGCTATTTTAGCTTTTGTATTTCTTTTTAAAATTGGAGAAGCGTTCCTAGGAAGAATGTCTATAATATTTTATAAAGAAATGGGTTTTTCTAAATCAGATATAGCTCTTTATTCTAAAGGGTTAGGTTGGATCACAACTGTCGTATTTACTCTTTTGGGTGGTTTATTTGCAATACGCGCAGGAGTTATTAAAGCATTGTTTATTTCTGGAATATTAATGGCATCAACAAATATTTTATTTTCTGTTTTAGCATGGTCAGGAAAGTCTGAATGGCTTTTTGCTATCGCAGTGATTTTTGATGATATGGCAGCAGCATTTGCTACTGTTGCTTTTGTTGCTTTTATTTCTCTTTTAGTAGACAGGACGTATACAGCTACACAGTATGCTTTGCTGGCTTCCATCGGGACGGCTGGAAGAACAACGTTGGCTGCCTCATCCGGTGCAATGGTTGATTGGCTAAATGGAGATTGGGGTATATTTTTTATAATAACTGCAATTATGGTAATACCTTCATTGATTTGTCTGTGGTTTATTCGAAATAAACTTAAATTGCAGTGAGAAATAATTTTCCAATAATAAATGTATATAAAGAAAAAACAATAAGATCAAAAATTGTAACTCAACTTTTGTACGGGGACAACTTTAAAAAATTAAAACAATCTAAATCTTGGATTAAAATTAAAAATAAATCAGATAATTATATAGGTTATATAAAAAATCGAGAATTTCCTTCGATCCAAAAAAATACTCATAAAATTTATGTTTTATTTTCAAATCTTTATTCAATGCCAAATAAAAATAAAAAAATTAACAAAAAACTTAGCTTTGGTTCAAAGATAAAAGTAATAAACAAAAAAGGAAATTTCTATAAATTCGAAAGTTATTGGATCAAAAAAAACGATTTAAAAGAAATAAATTTTAAAGAAAAAGATCCGTTTAAAAATATTAATAAGTTTATAAACGTAAGGTACAAATGGGGAGGCAAGTGTTATGATGGAATTGATTGTTCTGGGTTAATTCAAATACTTTTAAATTTTAATAACAAATTTTGCCCTAGGGATGCTAAAGATCAAATCGAGTATTTTAAAAAAAAAATAAAATTACAGGAAATAAGAAAAAATGATTTGATATTTTGGAAAGGTCACGTTGCAATTGCTGTTTCAAGAAGACTGCTTGTGCATGCCTACGGCCCTTTAAAAAAGGTCATGACTATGCCGATTAAAAATACAATCGATAGAATTAATGAAACAGCAAATTTAAAGGTAACTGGAATTAGACGAGTTACCTAAGTTAATTACTTATTCATCCACCAGTATAATACTGCTAAGCCTATTACGATTTCCATAATTTATCTCCATGTTTATGTTGTTAACGAATCAACACAAAGAATAAACTAAAATACTAACTATTCAAATTAATTATTAGCTCAAAATATGGTAACTTACTGTAAGTTACTGTAAATGAAAAAAAATTTTATTACACTTTTATTAAGTATTTTCTTTATTAATTCTTCTTTTGCCGAAGACTATTATTTTAACAATTGTGAATTAAGTAATGCCGTTTCGGGGAACTACGTAATAAATCTTGATTCAAAGATGATTGAGGTAACATTAAAATCTGTGGATGGAACAGTTCAAAATTTTTCAGATAAAATTAAGTTTATTGAAGAAAATGAAATTATTAGTGAAAAAATAGAAAGTGGGCGTGGGGATGAAATCTATTTTGAATATTATTTGAATACTAAATCTAAAATGGTAACTAAATTGCAATATAAAAAACAAAGTGGAATTGATTTAGATATTTTTAAACTTCAACTTAAAAAAGAAAGTTTTTGTTCAGATATTAAAGGTGGATGGAATAAAGACCAAATTGAAAAAAATGAAATCAAAAATGAACAAGAACAAATTGTAAAGGCCCAAAAAAAAATAAAAAAGGAACAAAGCACACTAGCTAATTGTATGGGAGATGATCCGACAAAATGGACTAATTGCAAAGGTTTGTACAAAGAAGAAACAGGACATAAGTATGAAGGATTTTTTAAAAATGGTGAGATAATTTCAGGTTCAGCTTTATATTCTGGTGGAGCCAAATATGTTGGTAGTTTTAAATCTTATCAACCTGATGGTTATGGGAGTTTTCTTTGGGCCAATGGAGATAAATATTTTGGAGATTGGAAAGATGGAAAAACCCATGGGAACGGAACAAAAATATGGACCGATGGAAGAGAATATACTGGAGCTTTTAAAAACGACAAACTTCATGGTGACGGTATGTTTTATTATCCAGATGGAAAACGTTACGACGGGGAATTTCTAAATGGTAAACGTCATGGACAAGGAACATTTACTTATCCAGACGGAACATCTTTTATTGGTAAATTTATAGCTGGAATACAAGATGGTTTAGGTACATGCATTGCCTTAGATGGATCAGCTTTACCTTGTCAAAACAAAAGTGATGTTCAGGCTACAGACTTTTCCGGAAAAGACACACGTAAAGTTTCAATTGTTGCAAAAAAATGGGTAAGAGTAAGTCAATATGAGACTAATTCTAAAAAAGGAAAAAAAATTATGGATAAGCTAAAAGCAGACTTTGAGATAAAAGCCAAAGAGCTTTGCGCATCAAAGGGTAATTATAATGTTCTCCAAAAACGAATAGAAGTCTTAGATTTGGATGAAACTCCAGCTTATGGCTTAGAAACAAAATTACAGATTGGAATAAATGGTATTATTGAGTGTATATAAAATAAATCTATAAATCGTAAAAATGGTAAAAACCATTTTTACTTAATTCAATTTTATAAACACTTTTTATATTTTTTAATTTAATATTAGAGTAAAGATGTGGAAACACTAAACCCTCTTCAGACTTTTCCCATTTAAGTTTTTTTAATCCTACAGTGTCTAATTTTAATAAAACTAATTTACTTTTTTTAAAAAAGTGTGTTTTTAAGGTATTTTCTACCTGACTTTTTTTTGATAAATGGATGTATCCATCCATTAAATCTTTCTTTGTACCACAAAAGATTTTTTTTTTTTTTAAGTTTTCCCATTCTAATAAACTGCAAATTTTAAATATAAATTTTGACATTTTTAATATATGTTATAGAACATGAAATTAAACTAAATGAAAAGAATATTAAAGATTATAGCAATTTCTTCTTTTTCAATTGTAATTATATTAATTTCAGCAATGTTATATGACTTAGCGAGTTATGATCCTACATACTTAAATAGAAATTCAATTACTTTTAATTATAATAATTTAAATAGCAAGCAATCTAAAAAGATTTTTAAGTATTCTGAAAAAGTTTATTTTTATTTAGGATATAAACTTTCTAAAAAACATAAGAAATTTTGGGAAACAGAAGATCAAAATGAAAGATTAAAACTACCAAAAATTATCAAAATTTCAGCTAAAAAAAATAATTTTTTACTTGGGACTAAAATTGAAGAAATTGAAAAAAATTTTTCAAATTGGCCACGGAGCCATGGGGGATTTACATCAACAAGATTTTCAAGTTTAAGAAAAATAAATACAAATAATATTAAAAAACTTGATTTGGCATGGATATATAATTCCAACGATGGGAAAAAAGGTATTCAAGCAAATCCTGTAGTTTATGAAGGTTTAGTTTATATCCCAACGCCAGGAGGGAGTGTGGTTTGCTTAAATGGCAAAACAGGTAAAGAAATTTGGAGGTTTAAAGCCAAAAATGGTTATGCTGTTGCAAAAAGAGGATTATTAGTTTGGAAGGATAAAAAAAATAATATTTTAAAATTATATTTTACTAACAACGACCAGCTTATATCACTCAATGCTAAAACAGGTAGGCCAATAAAAACATTTGGTCAAAATGGAATAATAAAAATAGGGTCAAGTCCTATGACACCTACTATAATTGATAATAAAATAATTGTCGCTACATCTCGTCCATCTATAGAAGTTTATGATATTAATACTGGGAAGCTGTTCTGGAAGTACTATCTGAGAAAAATTGATAAAGAAGTTTTTAATGCAAGAGATTTTGAATCCGGAAAACCTTGGGGTGGTATTTCCTCTGATAATAAAAATGGTATACTTTATCTAACAACAGGAAACCCAAAACCTTATTTTGTTGGTATAAAAAGACCAGGAAAAAATCTTTTTGCTAACAGCATAATTGCTTTCGATATAAGAAATAAAAAACTTTTATGGTATTTTCAAGAAACCTGTCACGATATATGGAATTTAGATATAGCTGCACCTCCAATATTAACAACTATTTACAAATATGAAAAAAGAATTGATGTGGTGGTAGCTGTAACAAAACTGGGCAATACTTTAGTTTTAGATAGATATACAGGTGAACCAATATTTGATTATGAAATGAAATTAGCTCCGACTTCTAAATTACCAGGTGAAAAAACATGCGCGTATCAACCATCATTTAGTTTGCCTGAACCCTTTTCTAAAAATATATTTAAAAAACAGGATGCTACAAATCGTAATAAAACTAACAGAGATCATGTATTATCTGTAATAAAAAACTCAAATTATGGTTTTTTTGAAACTCACGAAATTAATAAAAATACTATAATGTATAACCCCCAAGGTGGTGCTCAATGGACTGGTGCTTCGGTTGACCCTTATAAAAATATTCTTTACGTAACTGCAAACCAAACACCCTACTTGGTGAAAGTTAAATCAACTAAAACATCTAATTCTAAAATATTTAGAAAGTACATTTTTGAACTTAGCTTATTTAAAGACCTAGATGGATATCCTGCTTCAAAACCACCGTGGGGCACTTTAACAGCTATTAATCTTAATTCAGGTAAAAAAATATGGCAAAAACCTTTAGGAAACTATGAAAGTTTAGAATCAAAAGAAGTTAAAACTGGTACAGAAAATTATGGAGGAGCTACAGCAACGTCTGGAGGTTTAGTTTTTGCTGCAGGCACTTTAGATAAATTTATAAGAGCATTTGATGCAAAAGATGGAAAAGAATTGTGGTCATACAAACTACCTTATATTGGTTCGGCACCACCAACATCCTATGAAATTGATGGAGAACAATATATTGTTGTGCCTGCTTCCGGTGGCACTAGTTTAAATATGTATTATCCAGATTTAGTTGAACATGGAGATGCTATTGTTGCTTTTAAAATCAAAAATTAATATACATTATCTATGAAAAAAATTTTAATCATTTTTATTTTAAGCCTAATTTACTGTAATAATAGTTATGCATTAGATGCAAAACAAGCGAAAAAAGCTTGTTTGGATAAAGGACACGAAGTAGGAACTGAAGATTTTACTGATTGTGCATTAAATTTAGTACTTAATGAAGGTGAAAAAGATAGAAAGAAAAAAAATATTTTTGGATCTAAAACTGTTTTTGGAAGTACAAAAGATTGTTCTCACTTGAAAGGTAAGAAATTTCATAAATATTTAGCGTGTAAATCAGGATCTTCTAAATATGATGATGAAGAACCTCTCAAAGTTGAAGTAGAGGAAAAAAAAGGTGAAACCTTCAACGAAAAATATGACTCTTTAGTTGATATTTTCAAAAAGAAAAAATAATACTAAATTTCAATTTAATGTTTGAGATGAAATAAAAGCGCTTGTGATGCTGATTTGTTTCTAATCGAAGGCGTTAAAAAAAAGATAATAAGCTTTTATATTAAAAATTATTTTAGGGATTGTGTAATAATTTTTTAGCGTGAATTGAGAAATCTTCTAGTACTACAAGTGAGGCATAAACTAATATTATAAATAATTTTAGCTTTTGCCTCAAATGTTTTGAAATTTATTGAAATACGATTAAGCTTTTTGCAGATTAACTGCGGAAGGGCCTTTATCACCATTCTCAACATCAAATGTTAGTTCTTCACCTTCGTTTAACTCCATGTTAGCTGCTTGAGCTGCTGAAGAATGAACAAAAACATCTTTTTCTTTGTCTTCACGTTCGATGAAGCCATAACCCTTAGTTGGGTTAAACCACTTAACTTTACCTTTTATACTCATGTTATTTATCTTTCCTTTTTAGTTAATTTATTGTTAGAAAAAAACTAACAACAACACACCTTTAAATTGATTTTGTAAGAAATGTCAAATTAATAATAGCATTTTCTAAATATTTAAGCGTATTTACCAGCTACAAAACCAGATGACCAGGCCCACTGGAAATTATAACCACCTAAATGGCCAGTAACATCGACTATTTCACCAATAAAAAACAAGCCAGGATTTTTTATTGACATCATCGTTTTAGAAGAAATTTCATTAGTATCTATTCCACCTAGGGTAACTTCAGCTGTTCTATAACCTTCGGACCCGGTAGGATTAATAACCCACATATTTATATAATTACTTAGCTGTTTTAATAATTTATTAGGCAATTCAGATATATTACCGCTAACTTCATTTTCTTTGCAGATGATATAAGCTAATCTTTTAGGTAGAATTTTTGAAATTATATTATTTATATCTTGTTTAGGATTTGACTTTTTTTCACTTCCCAAGAGTTTATAGATATCTAGTTTTGGTGAAAGGTTAATTTTAATGGTATTCCCTAATTTCCAGTAAGAAGAAATTTGTAATATTGAAGGTCCGCTTAAACCCTTGTGAGTAAATAACATTCCTTCTTCAAAAAAAGTATTTTTAAATGAAGCTACTACTTCTAAAGATAACCCACTAAGTTCCTTACACATGGTGAGTATTTTTTCATTAAAAGTCAGAGGCACTAAAGCTGGCATTGTTTCAACAATATTCAAATTAAATTTTTTAGCTATTTTGTAACCAAAATTACTTGCTCCAATTTTAGGAACAGATAGTCCCCCTGTTGAGATAATTAATGAATCACAAAAGTATTTATCAGAGCCAACGCTAATAAAGTATTGATCATCTTGCTTATCAACGTTTGTAATAATTATTTCTTTCTTTAAGCTGACGTTTGCCATTTGACATTCTAAAAGTAACATATCTACAACTTGTTGTGCATTTTCATTACAAAAAAGTTGTCCTAATTTTTTTTCATGAAATTTAATATTATGCTTTTTAATTAAATTTATAAAATCATTTTGCGTATATTGACTTAAAGCAGATATTGCGAATTTAGGATTTTTTGAAATAAATTTACTTGGATGAGTATTGATGTTTGTAAAATTACACCTACCACCACCTGATATACGAATCTTTTCACCTATCTTTTTTGAATGATCTACTATAAGTACTTTTCTTCCTCTCTTGCCAGATTCAATAGCACTCATCAAACCAGCTGCGCCAGCACCAATTATAATAACGTCGTATTTTTTTTTCATAAATTAATGGCAGATAGAGTGGGATTCGAACCCACGATACGATTGCTCGTATACACACTTTCTAAGCGCGCGGCTTCAACCACGAACAGTAATACCAGCGCTTATTTAAACACACAACTACAATAATTGAGTTACGATCAAATTGTATCTGATTCAGGACTCAAATGTGATCATAAATTGTAGTATGATTTAAGCATGAACTCGATCAGCACCTTATTGCAATACATCTAAATGGTAAAAAAACTTTTAGGGATCTTGGTTCTAGATTTGATGGACTGTTAGCTCAGTTGGTAGAGCGGACGACTCTTAATCGTTAGGTCGTGGGTTCGAACCCCACACAGTCCACATTATAAGAAAATTTATAACAGATAAAATAAAACCATCTCCGATTGAGATCAAACCACTTTTTATAACCTAAAAAATTCTGCAAAAAGTTAAATTAATGGAGGAGAGTGGGATTCGAACCCACAATACGATTACTCCTATACACGCTTTCCGAGCGTGAGTCTTCAACCTGGTAGCTTTTCTAACTTTGGCCATAATAACTTATTAATATTAAATAAATGACAGAAATAAGTGACCTTAAAAAAGAACACAAAAAACTCGCAACTATTACTAAAAAAACTATAAAGAAAAGATTAAATGATCGAGCTTCAGATTCCTGGATAGATTTAAGAGAGTTAAAAAAACTTAAATTGAGCTTAAAAGATAAGATTAGTAAACTGAAGCATTAATCAATTTGAAAGGTTAAATTAATGGCGGAGAGAGTGGGATTCGAAACCACGATACGATTGCTCGTATACACACTTTCTAAGCGCGCGGCTAGAACCTAGCGGCGTAATACCAACACTTATTTAATCACGTTGCTGCAATAATTGGATTGCGATCGGATTCAGGACTCAAATGTGATCGCAAATTGTAGTAGAATTATTTAATGAATGATGATTCTAGTTTTTATAAATGGTTTGACGCTTTAGCTGAAAAAATGGGAAATAGAGAAATTTCTTTTAGAAAAATTTTTAATTATTTAGATTCTCAACCAACACCAATTATAATTGTGGAAACTGGATGTTTACGCGTAAAAGATAATTTTTCAGATGGACAAAGCACATTATTATTTGACAAATATACTTTATCAAGAGGAGAAAAGTCAAAAGTATATACTGTTGATATAAATCAAAATTCTACTAAAGTCTGTAGGCAGGTGGTAAGTGATAATGTTGAAATTAGCACAAGTGATAGTGTGAGTTATCTACATAACTTAACTAAAAAATTTCTCTCAGATAAAATAAAAGTATCAATGTTTTATTTAGACTCTTTTGATGTAGATTGGAAATATCCGTACCCATCAGCAGCTCATCATTTAAAAGAATTGACCGCCATAAGTAAAATTTTGCATAGGGAAACTTTGGTTGTAGTGGATGATGCTCCCGCAGTTGGAAACTTAACTCGTAATAAAGATACATGGCAAGTTCTTAAATTACCTCCTCCGGTAATTGGTGGAAAAGGGTTTCTTGTTCATGAATACGCCGAAGATGTTGGAGCAAAAGTAATATTTTCAAATTACCAAACAGGCTGGACTGAATTTAATAAATAATTGCGCCCACAGTGCACCCACATTATATTTATGAAAGTTGAGTTAAGTTGCGTTAAGTTGCGTTGCTTAAATGAGCCATGTCTTTGGCGGAGAGAGTGGGATTCGAACCCACGATACGATTGCTCGTATACACACTTTCCAAGCGTGCGCCTTCAACCACTCGGCCATCTCTCCTGCTAGGTTTCTTTATTAATT
>Ga0114997_10000317_pt1 | contig 38851 bp, 37 predicted proteins | sample ArcticOcean_MG_C_2_FD_87045 | JGI IMG/M metagenome (GOLD analysis project Ga0114997, IMG submission 87045) | Marine microbial communities from western Arctic Ocean - ArcticOcean_MG_CB4_136 | ecosystem: Environmental > Aquatic > Marine > Oceanic | place: Arctic Ocean: Canada Basin | collected... | reverse complement strand
CTTTATTATATTGAACTGGAAAGCCAGTAACAGCTGAAACTAATTTTGATGTTCTATTTAATAATTCAGTTTTAATATTAGTTGTAAATGGCAATAAGTCATTCCGAGTTTTGATGGCCATAACAACCTCTTCAAGAGCTGCGTTACCAGCACGTTCACCTAAGCCATTAATTGTACATTCTATTTGTCGGGCACCAGCGGTTATGCCTGCAAGAGAATTTGCAACCGCTATGCCAAGATCGTTATGGCAATGTGTAGAAATTATTGCTTTATCAATATTAGGAACATTGTTTATAAGATGTTTAATTATTTCAGTAAATTCTTCAGGAACTGAATATCCTACTGTGTCTGGTATATTGATTGTAGTTGCACCATGTTTAATTGCTGCCTCCACAGTTCTACACATGAAATCTTTATCTGTTCTTGTTCCATCTTCACAGGACCACTCAATATCATCACATAAGTTTCTTGCATAAGATACGCTCTCAATAACTTTTTCATAAACTTGCTCAGAACTTAGTTCTAGTTTATGCTTCATGTGCAAGGCACTAGTAGAAATAAATGTATGAATTCTTGGTTGGGCAGCATGTTTCAAGGCACTAGCCGCAGCATCAATATCAAACTTTGAAGCACGGCTTAAGCCACACACTTTTGAATCTTTAATGGTCTTAGCAATTTCCGTTACAGCCTCTAGATCACCTTTGGAAGCCGCTGGAAACCCTGCTTCAATAATATCAACCCCCAAGGCCTCTAGTGCAATTGCAATTTTTAATTTTTCTTCAATATTCATTGAGGCGCCTGGTGATTGCTCACCATCACGCAAAGTTGTATCGAATATCTGTATTTGATTTTTATTCATCATCTTAAATTCCTATTTATAATATTTAATTAAATTGTGTTTAAATTAAGTATCCCCAACGGTAGAAAATTACTTCACCGTGGGGCTGCTCAGCAGATCAAATAAAGATAGGAGAGATTTAGCAACTATAGAGTTCACACCCTTAAAATTTATAAATATTTTATAATTGCCCATAATCACTATTTTTAGTGTTATTTTGACAATTTATCAATAATTTAGTAGGGATTTTTACAGCTTAAAATTAGTAAAAACCCTGTAAAATATGGGAAAATGATTTAAGACTCAGTTCTTTTCTTTATCTACTAGCTTATTTTTTGCAATCCAAGGCATCATTGATCTCAGTTTTTGACCAACTTCTTCTATCTGATGTCCATCAATTTTTGCCCTCATTGCATGAAAATTCTTTGAGCCACTCTTATATTCTTCAATCCACTCTCTAGTAAAATCTCCAGATTGAATCTTATCAAGCACGCCTTTCATTTTCTTTTTAGTATCACTATCAACTACTATAGGTCCAGATACGTACTCTCCGTACTCTGCTGTATTGGAAATCGAATAATTCATATTAGCAATACCTCCTTCATAAATTAGATCAACGATCAATTTAACTTCATGTAAACACTCAAAGTAAGCCATTTCAGGAGGATAACCCGCTTCAGTTAAAGTCTCAAAACCATTTCTAATTAATTCTACTACTCCTCCACAAAGCACTGCTTGCTCTCCAAATAAATCTGTCTCACATTCATCTTTAAATGATGTTTCAATTGTCCCTGCTTTACCGCCACCAATAGCAGAGGCATACGATAGAGCAATAGAAAGAGCATCACCTGATTTATCTTTATCGATTGCAACTAAACATGGCACACCGCCACCTCTTTTATATTCAGATCGAACTGTATGGCCTGGACCTTTTGGTGCTATCATAAAAACATCTAGGTCATCTCTAGGTTCTATTAATTTAAAGTGAACATTTAAGCCATGTGCAAATGCTAATGCCCCACCAGTTTTAAGTTTTTGCTCAATATGATCTTTATAAACATCTGCTTGTAATTCATCTGGTACCAACATCATAATTACATCCGCCCATTCGGCAGCAGCTGATAAATTCATTACATTAAAGCCTTCGGCCTTAGCCTTTTCAGCACTAGAAGAATTCTCTCTTAGTCCAACAACTAATTCTTTTGCCCCTGAATCTTTTAAGTTAAGAGCATGAGCATGGCCTTGACTCCCATATCCAAAAATTGCAATCTTTTTTGATTTGATTAAATCTAAATCTGCGTCTTTTTCATAGTATACTTTCATATTTTTTTCCTTTTATAATTATTTATAATTTTTCGCTACCGCGAGCAATTGCAACAACACCTGTTCTTGAAATCTCAGATAAACCCAATGGAGTCATTAAGTCAATAAAAGCATCAATCTTTACAGGCGACCCATTTAGTTCAAATACAAATGAATCGTGTGTTGTGTCAATAACTTTTGCACGAAATGCATCGGATAATCTAAGAGATTCAACTCTTTTATCTCCAGTTGCAACAACTTTTACTAATGCCATCTCTCTTTCGATACCTTTTTTATCCAAAGTAATATTTATAGCTTTTTTAACTGGAATAAGTTTTTGAAGCTGTGCTATCATTTTATTAATAGTTTCCTCATTTCCAAGGGTAACAAATGTAATTCTAGAGATATGAGATTCTGCATCTACTTCAGCAACAGACAAGCTATCTATATTATAACCTCTTCCTGAAATAAGACCAATTACTCGAGCAAGTACACCCGGCTCATTATCAACTAGCACTGAAACTGTATGTTTACTTTCCATTATACTAAAGTTTTCCCTTCTAAAGAAATTTCTTTATCCTCATTATCTTTACCAAGCAACATTTGATTATGTGCTTTGCCCGATGGGATCATTGGATAAACATTTTCATTTTGATCAACAACACAGTCAAAGATAACTGGACCTTTATAATCTATCATTTCTTGAATGCCCTTGTCTAAATCTGCAGGTGATTGGACTCTTATTCCTTTGGCACCATAAGCTTCTGCAAGTTTTACAAAGTCAGGAAGAGCGTCTGTATAGCTATGAGAGTATCTCTTGTCATGCAACAACTCTTGCCATTGTCGAACCATTCCCATGTACTGGTTATTGATTATAAAAACCTTTACAGGTAGCTGATGCTGTATTGCTGTAGACATCTCTTGAATACACATTAAAATTGAAGCTTCACCAGCAATATCAATTACTAATTTATCTGGATGCGCTACTTGAGCTCCAATAGCTGCAGGTAACCCAAACCCCATTGTTCCTAAGCCTCCAGAAGTAATCCATCTATTTGGTTTATTAAACTTATAATGCTGAGCTGCCCACATTTGATGTTGACCAACTTCAGTAGTGATATAGCAATCTTTATCTTTAGTTAATTCATATAATCTCTGAATTGCATATTGAGGCTTGATAACTTTCTTATCAACTGCAAAAGAAAGTGAATCGGTTTTTCTCCAGTTATCAATAATGCCCCACCAACTTTTAACAGAAATTTTATCAACTTTATAAACATTTGATTTCCATAGTTTTATAGCGTCCTCTAATACATGAGCCACATCACCAACTAATGGAACATCGACTTTAATAGTTTTATTTATTGATGAAGGATCGATATCGATGTGTATTTTTTTAGAGTGTGGAGAAAATTCATCAACTTTTCCGGTAATTCTGTCATCGAATCTGGCCCCTATATTTATAAGTAGATCACAATCATGCATTGCCATATTAGCTTCATATGTTCCATGCATTCCTAGCATGCCTAAAAATTGATTATCGTCTCCTGGGAAAGCTCCTAGACCTTGAAGTGTCGAGGTTATTGGAAAGCCCGTTAAGCGAACAAACTCTCTTAATAATTGAACTGCAGCATTACCTGAATTGATTACTCCACCACCAGTGTAAAAGATTGGTTTTTTTGCACTAATAATTAATTTTAATGCTTCATCAATTTTATCTATGTTTGCTTTTAATTTTGGACGATAAGATTTATGTTTTATGGTTTCAGGTCCTATATAGGTTCCAGTCTGAAATTGGATGTCTTTTGGTATATCAACTAAGACTGGTCCCGGTCTTCCACTTGCGGCAACATAAAATGCTTCATGTAATATTCTTGAAAGATCATTAATGTCTTTAACTAACCAATTATGTTTAGTACATGGTCGTGTAATACCTACGGCATCACATTCCTGAAAAGCATCTGTACCTATTAAATGAGACGGTACCTGACCACTAATACATACAAGTGGAATTGAATCCATCATTGCATCTGCAAGGCCTGTAACTGCATTAGTTACTCCCGGGCCCGATGTAACTAAAAGTACACCAACTTTTCCACTAGAGCGTGCGTAGCCTTCTGCTGCATGCGCCGCACCTTGTTCATGCCTTACTAAATAATGATGTATTGAATTTTTGCCTTTGGCTAACTCGTCATAAATTGGAAGAACTGCACCACCGGGATATCCAAATAGTGTATCAACTTTGTGGTCTTCAAATGCTTGAAGTACCATTTCTGCTCCAGTTAATTGAATACTTACCATAATATTTTACCTTTTAATTATTTCTTAGGTGAAACAGTTAAGTAATTTTAGGAATAAAGTCAAACAATTTTAATTAATGAAAAGTAAATTCTTTAAAAGCTTTTCATTAATTTCTTAAAAGATCTATTCCAAGAAATATTATTACTTTTTATCCATGTTTGCTGTCTTTTGATGTAATTTCTAGTTTTTTGTTTAGCTAGGGCAATAGCCTCAGATAAAGTTACATTGCCTAAAAAAAACTCATTTATTTCTCTAACTCCAATAGCCTTCATGATTGTACTTTCTTTGTCATGATTGAAGGAGTTTAGTTTTTTAACCTCATCAACCGCTCCTTCTTCAATCATCTTATCAAACCTTCTTTCGGCACTTGTATATAGATCCTCTCTTTCTGAATTAATTAGAAATTTATGATATTTTATATTTTTGATTATAGGTTTTGTATTAATTTGCCACTTATCTATTGGCTCTCCTGTAAACATTAAAACATTATACGCTCTGATAATCCTATTTTTATCATTACTACTTATTGTGCAGTTTGGATTTTTTTTAAGTAACTCATTAAATAGATAATTTATGCCATGTTCATTTATTATTTTATTAGTTGAATCTATTACGCTCTGTTCTATATCTGGAATTTCGGCAAGACCCTCTTCTAATGCCTTAAAGTAGAGGCCTGTACCACCAACAAGTATAGGTGTTTTTTTTTCTTGAAAAGATAATTCAATTTCTGCACAAGCATGTTTTATCCAATTGGCAACTGTATACTGAGATTTTCCATCTTGTGTTCCATATAGTTTATGTGGAACATTCTTTTGATCTTCAGTGGAAGGTCTGGATGTAAGGATTTGAAGGTCTTTATAGACTTGAAGGCTGTCTGTATTAATTATTATAGAATCAATATTCTTTGACAACTCTAGTGCAGTCTTAGATTTTCCACTTGCTGTAGGACCAAAAATTAATATTGCAGCTCTCTCATTCATATGAGCCAACAATTATTTAACTGATAGTTTTGCCCCAATATATTTTTTGGCATTTTGTCCCGCATAAAAAACCAATAGCACGTTTTCTTTACCTTGTGAAATTACATTGTCTATGATTTTTAAAAGATCACCAGGATTCTGGATTTGTTTGCCTTGAATTTCCATAATTATATCATCCTTAGAAATACCTTGGCGTAATAAGAATGAATCATTATCAATTTCAGATATAATTACACCGCTTAAAGTATTATTGATCTTTAGCCGCGCTCTATCTTCAGTAGAAATAGCCTTAACTTTAAGTCCTAATGCTTTTATGTTTACGTTGCTGCCATTATTTTCAATGTTAGCAAGCTCTTCGACTGATGGCTGAAGTCCTAAGTTTATTGAAAGCCTTATGATTTGCTCATTTCTCCACACTTTAACTTCTGCAAACTCACCAATTTCTGCATCTGCAACAAGTCTAGGTAGAACTCTCACAGACTCGACTTCATTACCATTGAATTCAATAATAATATCACCCTCTTCAACACCACTTATAGCCGCTGGACTTTCTGCTGTTAGTCCTTGTACCAGTGCACCATAAGTTTTAGCAAGGCCAACACTTTTAGCTATTTCATCTGTAACTTCTTGTATTCTTACTCCTAGCCAAGCTCTTTTTATTTCACCATTTTTTTGAAGCTGATCAATAATGTTGCTAACTAGATTTGAAGGAATCGCAAAGCCTATACCAATAGAACCACCTGATGGTGAAATTATTGCTGAATTAACTCCGATTACATTGCCTTCAAGGTCAAAAAGTGGTCCACCAGAATTTCCTTTATTTATTGAAGCGTCCGTTTGAATAAAATTATCATATCTACCACCAAGCATTCTACCTCTAGCAGAAACTATGCCAGCTGTTACAGTTCCTCCTAGGCCATATGGATTACCTATCGCCATCACCCAGTTTCCTACTTTTGCAGAATCTGAATCTCCAAAGGAAACAAATGGTAAGTCAGAATCTGACTCAACTTTTAATAAGGCCAAGTCTGTTTCTTTGTCACTAGCTATTAATTTGGCTTCTATTTTTAGACCATCAGTAAATGTAACTTGAATATCTGAGGCATTTTCTACTACATGATTATTAGTAACAATAAAGCCACTTTTACTAATAACAAATCCAGAGCCAAGGGATTGAAATTCTCTTTCTGAGGGACCACTACCTTGTGGTGTATTAAATTGAAAATTAAAAAAGTCTTCAATTGATGGTGCGGCTTGCTGTTTTTGTTCAATTGTTCCAGTGGTTGAAATATTAACTACTGAAGGTGATAATTTTTCAGCTAGATTAGAAAAAGTTTCAGGTGCATTAAATGCATTTGCAGAATAAATACTTGTTAAAAAAATTAGAGCTACTAAAAATTTAGCTTTAGAAATTAAGAGCTTCATATATTACCTTACCATCCATATTAAAAATAATCCTAGTGCAGCTAAAGGTAGTCCTATCATTACTGCCGTAGCATCAGAGTATTCTAGAAATTTACTAAGTATTTTTTTCATTTGTTTTGGGAATATGGCGTATGTTAATCCTTCAAAAACCAAAATAAGACCTAATGCAGTAATTAACCACTCTATCATAGATATAAATTAATTTTGTGACTTACCTTCTGGATTACCAAAATATCTAAAGAATTCACTTTCAGGTGATAGTATCATAGTTGTATCAGAACTTTTTAAGCTTTCTATGTAAGCTTGCATCGCACGATAAAAATTAAAGAACTCTGGGTCCGTTTGGAATGCTTTAGCAAAAATTGAGCTGGCCTCTCCATCTCCTTCACCTCGAATTATATTAGCTTTTTTCTCTGCTTGTGACTTAAGGATTGTAACTTCTTTATCAGCTGTAGATCTAATAGTTTGAGCAATCTCAGCGCCTTGGGCTCTAAATTCTTTAGCTTCCCGGTCACGTTCAGTCTGCATTCTTCTATAGATTGCCTGGCTATTTGCATCGGGTAAGTCTGCTCGCTTAATTCTTACATCAACGATGTAGACTCCATAATTTTTAACTTCCTCATTAACATCTTCTGTAATTTCTCGCATTAAAGCGGATCGCTCTTCTGATAATACCATGTTTAAAGGCTGCTCACCAAGTACACCTCTTATTCTAGAATTAACAATTGTTGATATTCTTGATCTTGCAACATTTTCATTGCCAAGAGTTTTATAAAAACTTAGCACGTCTGTTATTTTAAATTTTATATAAGCATCAACTACTAAACGTTTTTGATCAGAGGCAATAACCTCTTCTGCAGGTGCATCAATATCTAATATTCTATTTTCAATAAAAACTACATTTTGAATAAATGGGATCTTAAAATTTAATCCAGGTTCAGTAATTACTCTCTTAGGGTCACCAAATTGAAGTACTAGTGCTTGTTTTACTTCTAAAACTGTAAATAAACTTAAGTATGCTGTTAGTGCAGCAAGGGCAATTAGTATCAGTGATATTTTTACTGTTTTCATTTAATTATTCAGCTTTCTTTTTACTAATTTCAGGTAGTGGTAAGTAAGGTAGGACTCCTTGTCCACTATCTTTGTCTATAATAATTTTATCCATATCACCAAAAACTACTTCCATTGTTTCATAGAAAATTCTTTGCTTAGTTACTATTGGCGCTTTTGTATATTCTGATTGTATAGATAGAAATCTAGCAGCTTTACCTTGACTGTCAGCCACTACAGATTGCTTATATCCTTCAGCTCCTTGTAGAATTTGTTCTGCTTCACCTCGAGCACGTGGGATAATATCATTAGCATAGGCTTCAGCTTCATTTCTTTGTCGCTCTAAATCAGCTCTTGCCGCTTGAACATCTCTAAATGAATCAATAACTTGTGCAGGCGGATCAGCTTTTTGTGTTTGAACCTGGGTAATCGTAACTCCTGTATCATAATCATCTAAAATACTTTGCATCAATACTCTTGTCTTATCTTCTATCTCAGTTCTACCTTCAGTAAAGATTGATTGGATCTTACTTTGACCAATGACTTCACGCATTGATGTTTCTGCTGCTGCTTTAATAGTAAGCGCAGGAGCTTGGACATTAAATAAGAATTTGCCTGCATCATTGATAATCCAGAAAACTGAGAAGTCTATATCAACAATATTTTCATCACCTGTAAGCATTAGACTTTCTTCTGGCACATCTCTAATTTGTGTAACTGTAGAATCGGGGCTTTGACGATAACCAACTTCAATTCTATTAACCTTAGTAACTTTCGGTGTAAGAGCTCTCTCTATTGGATAAGGAATATGATAATTCAAGCCTGGCTGTGTTGTTTGTGAAAATTTACCAAATTGAAGTACTACACCTTGTTCATCAGGCAATACTCTGTAAAAGCCAGTTGCCAACCAAATTAAAATAAGTGCTACTAATATTACTACTGGACCAAGCTTGCCAAAAAATGATCCTGGTATGAAACCTTTAAACTTATTCTGCAGATCTTTAATTAGAGCATCTAAATCTGGACCTTGACCGCCACCATTGCTGCCATTGCCACGATTGCCGCCACCTTGTGAACCCCAGGGATTATTATTATTATTATCAGACCAAGACATTAAATATTTTTTACAGTATTAATTAAGTTATGTATAATCATATCGTACAAAAGCAACTATTTAAAATTAAACAAAATATTGTCAACAATGTGTTATATGGGGTTTAATTTATTAATTACAATTATTAAAAAATGACAGAAACCTTAGAAAACCTTGTATTACATGCACTTGGTCAAGTATTTGACGAAGATAAAGATAAAAATATTGTCTCATTAGGGATCGTAAAAAGTATCAACATTGAATCTGGTCAAGCGACACTAATATTAGAATTCAATAAAGATGATCCTAATATTAAAAAAATCTTTGATGAAAGTGAAAAAGCTTTAAGTGAAATTCCAGGAATAACTAAAGCTAATATAGTAACTACTTATCATAGTGAGCCCAAATCCAACGAAACTTTGCAAGGTGACATATCTAATTCTGACTCAGAAAAAATAACTCCTGGTCTTGGTACCTCTAAAATAAAATACATTCTTATGGTTGCCTCCGGCAAGGGTGGTGTTGGAAAATCTACAGTAGCAACAAATTTAGCAATAGCTTTTAAACGCATTGGCTTAAAAACATGTTTACTGGATGCTGACATTTATGGTCCATCAATCCCAACTATGTTTGATGTCCATGAGAAACCTGTTTCTGATGGTAAGCAAATAGAAACTATTAATAAATATGGTATCGCCACCATGTCAATTGGCTACATGGTTAATGATGATAATCCAATGATTTGGCGTGGCCTTATGGTTATGAAGGCTATTAATGAGCTTATCTCTAAGGTAAATTGGGGTGAAGCAGATATAATGGTTATAGATTTGCCACCTGGCACTGGCGATGTTCAACTGACCTTATCGCAAAAATTAAAAATAGATGGCAGTGTCATTGTAACAACCCCCCAAGATGTTGCTCTAATTGATGTGGTAAGAGGATTAAAGATGTTTGAAAAAACTGAAATACCAATTTTAGGTTTAATTGAAAATATGAGCTACTTTGTAGCTCCAGATACTGGCAAACAATACCCGCTCTTTGGTGAAAGTAAGACTGAAAAAATTGCTGAGCAATACGATTATGAAATATTATCTAAAATTCCACATGATCCATTATTGTTAGAGCAATGTGAGAATGGTCACCCACTTACAGATTTAGTACCTGAACATAAAGTAAGTCGTATGTTTATTGAGCTGGCTGAAGTTGTATTAAAAAAATTAAAGTTACTGCGTCTTGCTAATACTTAATCTAAAGATCAAATTTCTTCTGTAACTCACCCCATTCACGTTTCGAAATTCCTTCAGCATCAGGGTCAATCGTTTCGCCTTTAATAACTTTCTTTAGTATTAAAATTTCTTTTGCTGAGAGTTGCGTACCTCCTATGCGATAGTCTTCAAATGCCTCGTAAGTAATCGGCACCCACTTCTTGACAATGTCTAAAATAATATCTGCATAGACTCTTATTTCATATTGTGCATGTGCATCAGCTCGCAGTGCTAAAAAATGTAAAAGATTATTTAAATCTATTTTCCAGTACCACTGCGTATAGGTATTTAGAGTCAGATTCATGCGGGCTAGTTCTCTAGCTATACCCATAGAGTTTTCATCTAAAGTTTCACCATCAGAATTTTCATTAAGCATCACTTCATAATTGTGATAAGTTTGCTCAGCATCATTTTTTAAAATTGAAATAACTTTTTGTGCCTCTTCAGGGCTTAGAGCTTCTGCTCGGCCTTGTTTATTTACTTCTGATTGTGAGGCTAAATTTTCAGCAGACGGAATGTAAAATTCCTTATCTAGGATGGAGTATCGAGCAGAGTATTCATTAACATTGGCGGTACGATGTCTAATCCATTGCCGTGCAATAAATATAGGTAATTTTACGTGCAGTTTGATTTCACACATTTCAAATGGTGTAGAATGCCAATGACGCATTAGGTATTTAATTAAACCTTTATCATTGGATATTTTTTTTGTGCCCTTACCATAAGAGACACGCGCTGATTGTACGATAGCGGTATCATCTCCCATGTAATCAATAACTCTAACAAAACCATGATCTAGTGCTGGTAGTGGTTTATATAGAATCTCTTCTAATGCAGGCACTGTAGCTCTTAAAGTGTTGCTACTACTGGCTCTAAGCTGTTCAACTTCTTCTATTTGGTCTTTATTTAGAGGCATACAAGGGAATCATTTATCAAGGTTTTCACTATATAATTATTATCTGCTTTAAAAAGAGGGTTTTATAAAATATAGTAATTTTGTTGGGGATATCCTCAGCTATGACGATAAACGATTTACGTAATAACCATTACGGACCCGGGGGCGGTACCCGGCACCTCCACCAAATTGCGGGGGTGAAATAGGATCGACGGATGCTTAAAGGTAAATTCTTTCGTTCGGTATTGTACCACCGTTATCGGACTAAATTACAAATGCTAACGATGATTTAGCGCTCGCTGCTTAAGTTTACTTAGGCAAGCGCGGTTTGGGAGGCACCGGGCAACAGAAGTCTCCCGCTAAGTTAATTATTGTATAGCATCCCTTTAATCTCTATCATTAAAATTGATAGCAACTCGGAAGTTAGGAATCTAATAATGTCACACTCTATACAAGTATTATACCCCGTTACTGAAACAACAAATTTTGATTATGATTATTACCTTGGCACTCATATGAACATAGTAGGCAAAGCTATAGGCGAGCATATCAAAAGTACTCTTGTTACAAAGGGTGTTGCGGGTGGTCCAAATGTACCTGCTGGATACCATGCTATTGCCACTATATTATTTGAAGATAAGGCTGCGTTAGATGCTGCTTTATCCAAGATGGGTCCTGCACTAGATGACATAGTAAACTTTACCAATAGTAAGCCTACTACATTAATTGGCGAAGTTGTTGGCTAAAAGTATTCTGCTAAAAATTTAGATAATTATGAGCGGACAAAGAAAATTTCTAAAAATGTGGTCACGTGCTGTAGGCATGCCAATTGGTGAAACTGATAAAGACAAACCTGAGTTTCAACCAATTACTCAGCGTGATGTAAAAAAAGCTCTTGCTTTGCGTACTTTTTGGATTGTGTTACACGTACTAACGTGTGTCTTAATTATTGCTGGTAATGGAAGAGTACTTAATTTCTGGTAATCAATAGCAATCTCCTGCTTTATTTTTTTTATTTTGAACTATATCATTTCTACTAATTAAATTTAAAGGAGTAACAATGAAAAATTTTATAATTACATTAATATTAGTTTTATTTTCTACATCTGCATTTGCTGGCTCATGTCCAATGATGGCAAAACAAGTAGATGACAAGATTGAGCAGGTTCAACAACTTCGTGATGATGCAATGGCTGCACATGAAAGTGGTGACCATGCAAAATCTGAAGAATTATTAAATCAAGCCATTGAGCTTTTTAAGAACTAGAATTAAGCCGAATATAATTCTTTACCTGATAGATCTTTAATTGAAGTATAGGTGATAGCTGTCTTGCCATTTATGGGCTTTTTAACATTGCGTTCTGGCTCAAGATAGTTTTCATCTATGGCAACTTTAATATTTCTGTGCAGGGTTTCTAGATTCTTCGAATCAAATTCAAAATCTACTAATTCGTAGTCAGTATCCCAAGTTACTTTAAAAGTGACATTAAACTTCATGATTTTATTAGTATAATATTTACAATTCACATTAAAGCCAAACTATGCATAAATAGCCATATGTTCAAAGATTCCAAAAAACATTTAAATGATACGGGTGAAAGTTATGCTCAACATTTAAAATTTGCATCCAACGTAGGCTTTAAGATGCTAATAGCTAGTATGCAGTGTTTCTTTCATGCAATTGTACCTAGTGTATTTAAGAACAGTGGAAGTAAGGCAATAAAAGAACTTTATAACCAAATAAATAACAGAAATTAAGGAAAAAAATTATGGCAACTTATGAATGTTCAGAGTGTGGAATGGGTATTAATGCAACATGTGCAAAATGTGATGCTCCGCTTATAGATGATAGTTTAAGACTTGATGATGGGACTGAAGTACAAATTTCAAAATGTCCAAACGAACATGGTAAAATTAAATCACCGATATGTTGTGGAGAAGATATGGCCTGTACCATTGAATAATCTGAAATACTACACATATGATATATTAAGAGAATCTAATAATTATACTTATGGTTAGAAAAAGAATCGAAAAAGACACTCTAGGTAATGTGTCGGTTGATAATGATAAATTTTGGGGTGCGCAAACACAACGCTCATTACAAAACTTTAAGATTGGTAATGATATTATGCCAATTGAAATTATTCATGCACTGGCAATAATAAAACTATCTTGTGCAAAAACCAATCTTAAACAAAAAAGTATTTCTAGCAAGATAGCTAATGCCATTGTGCAGTCTGCTAACACTGTTTTAACTGGAAAGTATGATGATCAGTTCCCACTTTCTGTATGGCAAACTGGTTCTGGTACACAAACTAATATGAATGTTAATGAAGTGATTGCCAATCTAGCTAATAAAAAACTAGGCAAGCCTTTGGGATCAAATAATCCAGTACATCCAAATGACCATGTAAACATGAGTCAATCTACTAACGACTCTTTTCCTACTGCAATTAATATTGCCGCAGCAATTCAAGTAAAAACTAATTTAGAGCCTGCATTAAAGAAGATTGAAACTACACTTAAGTCACAGGCAAAGAAATGGAATAAGATTATTAAAATTGGCCGTACACATTTACAAGATGCAACTCCTCTATCTTTAGGGCAAGAGTTCTCTGGTTATGCTGCTCAGATTAGCTCTAATATAAGAAGAATTAATTTTGCCACTACAGGCTTAATGGCTTTGGCACAAGGTGGTACTGCTGTTGGCACAGGTTTAAATACTAAGAAAAATTTTGATAAAATTGTAGCAATGGAAATTGGTAAAGCTACTAAAATTAGATTTAAAAGTGCAGACAATAAATTTCAAGCCCTCGCCTCTCATGATGCTATTCTTGAACTATCAGGAACATTAAATGTATTGGCTACAGATTTATTTAAAATAGCTAATGATATTAGGCTGCTTGCCTCTGGACCAAGATCTGGTTTAGGCGAACTTAGTCTCCCTGAAAACGAACCTGGCTCTTCAATTATGCCTGGTAAGGTCAACCCTACACAAAGTGAGGCTTTAACTATGGCTTGCTTACAGGTAATTGGTTTGCACAACACGTTGTCAATAGCATGTTCCCAAGGACACTTTGAGCTTAATGCCTTTAAACCTTTAATCGGCTTAAACATCATTAAATCAATTCAATTGCTCTATACCGGCATGAATAACTTTAATGACAAGTGCCTTAAGGGCATTAAACCAAATTTGAAAAATATCAAAACTGGCCTGGATAACTCTTTAATGCTAGTTACGGCTTTAGCCCCAACAATTGGCTACAATAAGGCTGCGGAGATGGCAAAATTAGCACATAAAAAAGGTATTTCTTTAACTGAAGCCAATGCTATTTTAAAATATGTTGATCCCAAAAAAATGAAGGGGCTTTTAGATCCTCGTAAAATGGTGAGTGCCTCTTAAATCCCTTATAGCCTGTGAATAAACATACTGTGAAAGTTAATGGGCATGATACTAGCGTATTTATTGAACAAGAATTCTGGATAGAGCTAAAAAATATCAGCAAATTACAAAAGAAATCAATTTCTAGAATTGTTTCAAATGTTGATAAAAATAAGAAAACACAAAATTTATCGAGTGCCATTAGATTATATGTACTGAATCATTTAAAGAATACTTAGAATGTCTAGTGCGCCACAATATCTTACATTATTAAACCCAAAACAATTAGAGGCCGTTAAGAGCATTGAGGGTCCAAATTTAGTTCTTGCTGGTGCCGGCACTGGTAAAACAAGGGTTTTAACTACTCGTGTTGCATACATCCTTGATCAAAATGCTGCTCAACCTTCTCAAATTCTATGCGTCACTTTTACGAATAAAGCCGCAAGAGAAATGGGTGAGCGTATTCAAAGTCTGATTCCAAATCGTTTTGATAAAATGCCTTGGATGGGTACCTTTCATTCGCTTGGTGCTAAAATTATTAGAAACCACGCAGAAGCTATAGGTCTTAAAAGTAGTTTTACGATCTTAGATAAAGATGATCAGATTGCTCTTATTAAACAAATTCTAAAATCAGAAAGCTTAGACCAATCACAAATTTCTCCTAAGTATGTTCAAGCAAAAATTGATAGCTGGAAAAATAAAGCCCTTAATCCAAATGACATTAATTCTCAACACCTTGATAGCTTTATCGACGATAAGGTCGCCAATATTTATAAAATATACCAAAACCGACTATTTAATATTAACTGTTTAGACTTTGGAGACTTATTGCTGCAATGTATTAATTTGTTTAAAATTGAAGATATTCATAAGAGATATAGTAATAATTTTAAATTTATTCTAGTTGATGAGTACCAAGATACTAATGCTGCTCAATATATCTGGTTAAAAATGCTTGCCAGCCATCATCGTAATATTTGCTGCGTTGGTGATGATGACCAGTCTATTTATAGTTGGCGCGGGGCTCAAGCTGACAACATGCTTAAGTTTGAAAAAGAGAACCCCAGTACTAAAACTATTAAATTAGAACAAAACTACAGATCTACTAATAATATTCTTAAATCAGCTTCATCATTAATTAGTCATAATGAGATGCGTTTAGGCAAAGAGCTTTATTCTAAACAAGGTGATGGCAATAAAATAAATATTCATCTCACTAACTCTAGTGGTGACGAAGCCTCATTGATTGCCAAAGAAATATTAAAATACTCAAAAGATCAGCCTAATTTTGATGAGATGGCTGTATTAGTAAGAGCTACTTTTCAAACAAGAGAGATTGAAGAGTCTCTTATTAAGTATTCTGTTCCTTATCGAATAATTGGAGGAATAAGATTTTATGAGCGTGCTGAAATAAAAGATTCAATCTCCTACTTGCGTTTAGTCTATGAAAAACAGGATGACGTTGCATTTGAGCGTGCTTTGCTAGTGCCAAAACGTGGTATTGGCGATAAATCATTTGGAAAAATTATAAGTTTAGCCAAAGACAAAAGTTTATCTTTATTTAAAGCCGCACAAGCACTGGCTGGCTCAGATGAATTACCAAAAAAAGCTAAAGCAAGCTTAGAGGTGTTTATTGACCTTATAGAACGTTGTACATTAATGACTTCTTCTAAAAAATTTAATGATATCTTAAAAATATTATTGGATGAATCTGGTTATATGGAAATGTTAAAAAATGATAAAAATATTAATGCTTTAAGTAAGGTTGAAAATATTAAAGAACTTATATTAGCTATGGATGATTATGCTAGTATTGAAGAATTTCTAGAACATATTTCTTTAGTTTCTGCCGTAGATACAACTTCAAATGATACAAAAGTTAGTTTAATGACTCTACATGCTGCTAAAGGCCTAGAATATGAGTTTGTATTTTTGCCTGGATGGGAAGAAGGATTGTTTCCGCATCAAAGAACAATCGATGAGTCTGGTACTAAGGGTATTGAAGAAGAGCGTCGCTTGGCGTACGTTGGTATTACTAGGGCAAAAAAAATATTGAATATCTCAACGTCACTAACAAGAAGGTTTCAGAACAATTGGATGCCTTCACTGCAATCTAGATTTATTGATGAACTAGACGAAGACTTTATCAAAAATATTAATCACATCTCTGAACATACAGATCCCTTTAATAATAATTTTGATGAATACAATCAAGATGATTCCTTTGTAATGAAGAAGCCTAAATTTATTGGCTCAAATAAATATATTAGTTCAAATTATGATAAAAGTTCCAGTTTTAAGACTGTCATGGAAATAGAGGCAGAAGAAAATGTGCGTGATATAAATGAAGATATTATGCTTAGTATTGGTCAAAAAGTTGAACATGAAAAATTTGGTATTGGTACTGTTAAGCATGTAGATGGAACTAAAGTGCATGTTGATTTTGATGCTCATGGTGTAAAAAAATTAATTTCAAACTTTCTAAATCCATGTTGAAAACTGAGGAAAAATTAAATGCAATACGCTCTCTTATGGATAAGCATGATATTGATGCCTGTATAGTTGATCAGACAGATGAGTTTCAAAATGAGTTTCTCCCAGAATATTCAAAAAGACTTGAATGGCTAACTGAATTTTCAGGTTCAGCTGGTGAAGCGCTTATTACCAAAAAATCTGCCTATTTATTTGTAGATGGTCGCTACACGTTACAGGCAAAAAATGAGGTGAATAATTCTGCTTACAAAGTATTTAACTACCTTGAAAAAACCCCAATTGAATTATTAAATTCTCTAAAACTTAAGAAAATTAATTTTGCTATTGATGGCAACATAGCTACAGCAAGAAAATTTAAAGCTTTAAAAGAGCAAACTAATGAAAATATCAAGATTAATTTACTTGAAAAAAACTTAATAGATTACATTTGGAATGATCGACCAATAAAGAAACCATCTGAAGTTTGGCATCATAAAAAACAATATCATGGATCAAATACTTATGAAAAAATAAAAATTATTACTAACACCCTTAAAAAAAATAATTCTGATTATTTATTAATAACGTCATGTGAATCAATTTGTTGGTTACTTAATATAAGGGCTGGTGATCTGCCTTACACACCTATATTTATGAGTCGAATGTTAATTAATAAAAAAGGTGAATGTTATTTATTTGCAGATGTGAAAGGAGGGTTAAAATTTCCAAAACTAATTAAAATTACAATTTTAAAAGGAAATTCAATAAGTGATTTTATAAGTAAAAAAGTTATAAAGAAAAGTATAATTGCTGATCCACGTACGATTTCTGTAAATATGTATAATATGCTCAAATATTATAAGATTAAAATAAAATTAATGAATGATCCTATAGAAATTCTAAAAGCTCAGAAAAATAAAATAGAAGTTCAGGGTATGCGTAATGCACACTTAAGAGATGGTGTGGCCTTAACCAAGTCAATATTTTGGATAAAGAATAAAGTTAATAATGATAAAAAACTTACTGAACTTGATGCTATCAAAAAAATAGATACTAACAGAAGTAAAAATAAGAGCTTTTTTTCATTAAGTTTCCCAACAATAGCTGGCTCTGGTCCCAATGGAGCTATTGTTCATTATCATGCTGATAAGAAATCAAATCGTAAAATTAAAAATTCAGATTTATTTCTAATTGATTCTGGTGGTCAATATTTTGATGGCACAACTGACGTTACAAGAACTATAGCTTTTAAGAAAACTACGTCTGAACAACGTAAAATGAATACCCTTGTACTCAAAGGTCATATTGCCGTAGCCACTAGCAAGTTTAACTCTACAGAAACTGGAACGACATTAAATGATAAAGCAAGAAAGTATTTAAGAGGACATAACTGTGACTTTGATCATGGTACTGGCCATGGTGTTGGATATTTTTTAAACGTACATGAGGGTCCCCACTCAATATCCTCTCGTTCTAAAGTTAAATTTAAATCTGGTATGGTAGTTTCTAATGAGCCTGGTTTTTATAAAAAAAATGCATATGGCATTAGAATAGAAAACTTAGTTGTAGTTATAAAAAATAAAAATAAACTTGAGTTAGAGACGCTAACATTGGCACCAATCGATCGATATTTAATTGATCTCAAATTACTTAAAAAAGATGAACTTGATTGGCTTAATGCCTACCACCAAAAAGTCTACACAAAATTACATCAGCATTTAAATCTAAAAGAAAGAGCGTGGCTTAAAATTGAATGTGCTAAATTATAATTCGCGAATAAAATCTAGCCATTCCTCTTCAGTAAAAGTTTTAATCCCTAATTCTTGCGCTTTCTTTAGTTTTGAGCCTGGTTTATCACCATAAACTAATATATCTGTTGAGTTACTAATACTCGAAACTACCTTTGCACCCATTCGCTCTGCAGTTGATTTGGCTTCAGATCGGGACATTGATTGTAATGAGCCTGTAAATAGTAACGATTTATTAGTTATCTTTGAAGTTTGAACTTTTGTGATTTCTATTGAGACATCACATTTGTCTATTAATTTTATTATCTCTTTTTGGTTTTCTTCTATTAATACATATTTAGCAAATGAACTTACAGCCTTGGGTCCAAGACCATCAAGATGATTTAAACTTTGCCTTAATAAATCTAAGCCGTTGGTTTTATCTATTTTTATTGAATCTATAAACTCTTTTATTGTTTTATAATTGCTCGCTATAAGCTTTGAATTTTTTTCACCAACATGCCTAATTCCTAGGGCATAAATGAGCTTTGATAAATATATCTTTTTTTTAATATTTATAGATTTTATAAGATTATTAAATGATAATTCACCCCATCCCTCAAAGCTTATAATTAAATCTTTTTTTTCTACCAGATTAATTATGTCTGAAAAAATATTTATGATTTTTTTATCATAAAAAAACTCTACTTGTTTCTCTCCTAGGCCATCTATATCTAAGGCTGTTCTAGATACAAAGTGTTTAAGACGTTCAATTTTTTGTGCCTTACAATTAAGATCACCTTCGCACCTAAGAACAACTTCATCTTTATCTTTTATTACTGAAGAATTGCAAGCCGGACACTTAGAGGGGATGATAAAGCTTTTATTTCTCACTTTATTTTTATCAAGAATAACTTCTATTATATAAGGTATAACATCTCCCGCGCGTTCTATTAAAACCTTATCTCCTTCTCTAATATCTTTTTTAGAAATTTCATCAAAATTATGTAACGTAGCATTTGAAACTAGTACCCCGCCAACGTTTATTGGCTTTAAACGTGCCACAGGAGTTAGGGCTCCTGTCCTTCCAACTTGAATATCTATTTTTTTTATTTCTGTAACTGCAGTTTCAGCTGCAAACTTATGCGCAATTGCCCAACGTGGTGATTTACCAACATAGCTAAGTCTATTTTGTAGCTTTAGATCATTGACTTTGTAAACCAGCCCATCAATATCATATGGAATATCGTTTCTATTCTTAAATATATCCTTATGAATTTTATCTAATTCATCAATTGATTGAGCTAACGCTAATTTAGGACTTATTGGAATTCCCCATTTTTTTAAACTGTTCATTGTTTCATAGTATGTTGTGTTAATCTGTTGATCTGACAACCCAAAACCATGGGCAATAAACTTTAATGGTCGAGATTCAGTGATTCTGACATCTAACTGCCTTAGACTTCCAGCAGCTGCATTTCTGGGATTAGCAAATTTAGTTTCATTTTTAGCATTTAAACTAAGAAAATCTTCACGATCTATAAACACTTCACCTCTGACTTCAATCATATTTGGCGGCATCTTAGTCTTTAATTTTTTTGGTATTTCTTTAATAGTGCTAATATTATCAGTTACAACCTCACCTACTTCACCATTGCCTCGAGTTATACCCTCTTTTAGTATGCCGTTTTCATAAATAAGGTTTAATGATAATCCATCAATTTTAGGTTCAATTGAATATTCAAATTTTTTATTTTTTTCACCTAAAAAATTATTAATTTTTTTCTCAAAATTTAATAAGTCATCTCTATTCATAGCATTATCCAATGAAAGCATTCGAGATGGATGAGTAAATTTTGTAAATTGATTAGAGGGCTGTCCTCCAATCTCATTCAAGATAGATATGTCAGTTACAATGGATGGGTATTCATCTTTAAATTTTTGAAGCTTTTTTAGCAAAAGATCATAATCAGCATCACTAATCTCGGATGTATCTAAATTGTAATATAGATTGTTATGATATTTTATCTTCTCATGGATGGCTTCAACATCCTTTTTAATTTTCAAAGTATCCACTTATTTAAGTTGTTTTTGTATTTTCATTGATGAGTTTATACGAGGCTTTATACCAGTAACTACTCGAGTAATTATACCCCAAAGTTGCAGCGTATTTTTTAGCCTCATCAATAAGGCCTAAAGATAAATATATTTCAACCAATCTATGTAATGATTCTGGAGCAAATTTTGTCTGACTAAAATTCTCAATTATATAATTGTATCTTGCAATTGCTGAAACCCACTGATGATCTTTTTGATATTCTCGAGCAATATAGAGTTCTTTACTTGCTAATCTATCATTAATAATCTTTATTTTTTCTTTAGAATCTTTTGCATAATCTGAATCAGGAAATCTACTCACAACTTCTTTAAATGATTTTAAAGCTGCAAGCGTTAACGATTGATCTCTCTGTGCATCGCTAATTTGATTAAAATAATTAAGTGACTTTAAATAGTTTGCATAGTCAATTTCATTGCTACCAGGATTTAAAGCTAAGTACCTCTCAATAACATTAATACTTTCATCATGCATATTTGATCTTAGATAACAAAAGCCAGCCATTAATTGAGATTTGCTCGCCCAAGAAGTATATGGATACTGTCTTTCTATATCTTCAAATATTATCGCAGCATCAACATAGTCTTTTTTCTTTGTTTTCTTAAGTGCGTCAGCATATAAAATTGCCAATTTCTCACCTTCAGATTCAGGTGCCATGAGCTTATTACTTGCACAGCTAAATAAAATAAAGGTACAGGCTATAATTGTAATAATTGTTTTCTTCATATTCCCTAATAACAGATAAGCATTTTTTTAAAATCTTATTTTATTGATTATTGAGGAAGATAAAAGAGTTATATTTTACTTAAAGATTAATTGAATTAACTGATAGCTCACCTGATAACATTTTATAATCAGACTGTTCATCGATTGTTATAAGATTCCAGTTATTATCGTCAGAAAAAATCTCTCTTATAGCCAAATGTGTAAGACTATGACCTGCACAGTAAGCTTCTATGTGAGCTAACACATGCGAACCAGTTAAATATAGGTCTCCTATAGCATCTAAAGCTTTATGTCTCACAGGTTCATTATAGAATTTTAAACCATCAGAATTAAGAGGCTCATTCTCTCCAAAGACAACAGCATTATCTAATGAGCCACCTTTAATAATACCATTTGTTTTTAGTTTTTCTAATTCAGTTTCAAATGTGAAGGTTCTACAGTCAGATAGTAGATTCTTAAAACTATGCTCATTCAAACTTTCTATAGCTATATTTTGATTTCCTACAGCTGTTCCAGGATAATTGATTGTATAGTCTATAGAGAGCTGGTTATTAGGAAGTATTTTAATAAAAGCATCATCTCTTTTAACTATAATTGGTTTTAAAATATTTAAAAATTTTCTTTTAGCTTTAAGCTTTTTTAAGCCGACTTTTTCTAAAGCTAAGCAGTATTGAAGAGAGCTTCCATCAAGAATAGGCATTTCATCATTGTCAATATCAATTAATAAATTATCAATACCAATGGCATGTAAGGCTGCCATTAAATGTTCAATTGTACTGACTCTTAGGCCAAATTCATTTTCTATTGAAGTGCAGAGTTGAGAAGATTTAACATTACAAATTAAAGCATCTATAATTCTTTGATTTAAAGGTAAATCACTATCAATTCTCTTAAACTTAATTCCAGTATTTGCTGGAGCTGGATGAAGTTTTACTTTTGAATAAATGCCTGAGTGTAATGAAGTACCTTCTAGTACACAGGTTTTTTTAATAGTATGTTGGTATGATGATTTCATTTAAAATGAATATACCTTTGAAATACACTGTAAAAAACACAAGGATTGTTACTTATTATTTCAAATTAAATGGCTTTAAAGAAGTTATAAAGCACTGATAATACTGACTCTTTCTTAGATGTTTGATTTTTTGAATCATATTGAAATTCTGTACTCAAGGCATAGCTCAGCATGCCCAAGCATGTGTTATTGCTCGTATTTTCAATAATAGACTTTAAGCCGTGCACTCTTTGTGGAGCGCCAATCCTAATGTTTTTGGTATTAAAAATATTTTTAGCCAGTTCAATAATATCATAATATTTTGCTCCTTCACCTGTCACTACAATGTGACTATTGGCTAAATCATAGTATTTACTGTTGATTATTTTTTTCTGTGATAGTTCAATAATCTCCTCAATACGATATTTGATGATCTCTTTGATGTGCAGCTGCTTTTCATTTAAGTTCTTAATATTACTATCGCTTCCCCATTTTATTCTTAATTGATTAGCTTCTTTTTCATTAATTTCTAAAATATCTTGTAAATCTTTATTTACATATTTAATTCCAATTTCAATTTGATCAGCATAAACTAATTGATTATCAATCATGATGGTAATCTCTGTTTTGTTATAATTTATATCTAAACATATAACTCCAAGATTTGATTCCATGTCATTAATTGAAGCTAAGGTACTAGCATAGGAAGAAAGGATACACTGACTCATTTGTATGCCACTCAATTCCAAAAGATTGCTGATATTTTTTAGCTTTTCTCTACTGACACTTATTATGTGCCATTTTACTGTAAGCATTTGTGCTTTAATTCCAATTGGATCAGAAACAATCCTTCTTTCATCAACTTTATAGCTGATTGGAAACGTATGTATTGGCTGATTTTCACTTTGGTACAAGTCTATAAAATCTTTTGAATTATAAAATGAGTTTATATGTTCTTTTGTGATCTCAATATTATTTAAAAATAATTCATGAGTTATATACTTGCTAGATGACTGTTCATCTACACTAACCAATACTTCATTAATTTTTTGACCTGCTAATTTTTCATTCTCGAGTAGCAATGATTTAAGATAGGAAGATAATATTTCAGTATCAAGATCATTGCCTACATTCCATTCACCTTTTTTTTCAGTCATAGCAAGAACTTGTATAATTGAGCCTTGGTTTGCTATTTCGATCTCTTGGGCTGTAATAAATTTAATAGAATTATTACCTACCTGAAGTGCATTAATTAAGTTTCTAGACATCAAAGCTACACTTCATCCAGGCCTGTTTTTAATTGTTCTCCGCCGGGTAGTTTGATAGTCGCTCTGCCAATCTCTCTAAGGTCTATTTCAATTATATTGCTACTAAAAATCTTCTGTTCTTGATCAAGCTGTTTTAATTTTTCTAACTGATCTAAAGACTTCTTTTCAGGTAATTTTATCTTGATATTTTGCTTTAAAATTAAATTCCATCTTCTATTTTCAATAAACTCTACCTCATTTAATTTAGCTAAAATTTCAGGATAATTTATATTAATCTCTTTTATTAATGTTGAAATATTAAGATTTCCCCCTGATCCTGTTACAGTTAATAGATCTGAATATTTATCAAACGAATTAATTAAGGTTATAATCTCACCCTCATCATCAATTAAATACTTTTTAGGACCTTCAATAAATACTGCATAAGGTGTATTTTCTACTATTGATATTTTCAATGTATCGGGGAGCAGTCTTTTAATTGAAATTCTTTTAATCCAATCAATATCTTCTATATTTTCCTGAGATTTCTCTAATGGGAAGTTAATTAAACCTACATCTTTATATTGATCAATTATCTTTCTAACTTCGTTCTCTGATGAACGATTATTGCCTTCTATTAGTATTTTCTCTATTGGTACAATACTATTAAGCAATGAGGGGATAAATATAGATATGCTAGAAAAAATAACCACCACAAGGATAGTGATCACCAGCAGACCATTGTTTATATGTTTACCTATTAATTGAAGCATCTTTAACTATCCAATCTATTAAATTATCAAAATCTATGCCATGAAATTTTGCAATTTCTGGGACTAAAGATGTTGGCGTCATGCCAGGCTGAGTGTTAATTTCTAATATAAAGAAAGTATCAGTTTTTTTATCTAAAATGAAATCTGATCGCGATACACCTTTACAATTCAATATATTGTGCGCTTTTAAGCCTAATTTTTCTACCTCATTAATCTTATCATCACTAATTCTTGGCGGTATAATGTGTTGAGTGCCGCCACTATCAAAATACTTTGATTCATAATCATAAAACTTATTCTTTGGCACTATTTCAATAGAACCTACTTGCTCATGCCCAAAAATAGCTACTTGTATTTCAGCTCCTTCAATAAATTCTTGCACTAATACTTTGTGCTTTTCATCTGAACAAACCTGACCTGCAATAATATTATTTATATAGTTATTTTTTTCTAATTCATTAAAAATAATTGCAACACCAACACTAGATCCATTATTGTTGGGTTTAATAACATAAGGAAATGGCATTGGTTCTTTGCCGATTAAGTCTTTAAGGTTGCACATTAGTGATTTTGGGTGTGCAAAGCCATTCTGCACAAATATTTTTCCTGATTCATGTTTATTCATAGCCAATTTAGATGAAATGACACCTGAATGGGTATATGGCACATTAGATTTTTCAAGTATTTTTTGAACCTCTCCATCCTCGCCCCAAGTACCGTGAAGGGCATTAAAAATAATATCTGGATTATGTATATTTATTTGCTCAGCAAGATCAGGATCAGCGTCTATTTCTGATACCTCGTAACCATTTCTTTTTAAAGAACCGATAATTTCTTCAGCAGATATTATACTAATTTCTCTCTCTGCCGATATTCCTCCATAGAGAACCATAATTTTTTTATTAATCACTACAGTATTATCTTTCACCTAAAATCTTTATTTCTAAATCTAATTCTATTCCTAGTTTGTCTAGTATATTATTTTTAACAAGATTACAAAAGTCTTCGATGCGGTTCGCTGAATTAGTTTGTCTATTTTCAATAAAGTTTGAATGTTTTGCTGAGAATGAGACACCATCAAATAAAATTTTATGACTTTCTGTTTTTTGAATCAGTTCCCAAGCTTTCATTAGGGTAATCTTTGAGTCTGGGTTCTTAAAAGTACTTCCCCCGGTTCTAATGCCTTTTGGTTGTGCTAAAGATCTTTTATCATTGATTTCATCCATTTTTTCTTTAATAAGATCTTGTTTTTTATTGATTGCATTCAATTTAATCTTTGTAAATATTATGTTGTCGGCATTATTATTTTTTCGATACTCAAAGAGTGATACAGATTTATTTATATTACAAACATTTCCTAAGTAATCAATTCCTTCGGCTGATATAAAAACATCATTAATTTCTCCACCAAAACATCCTGCGTTCATTGCTACTGCGCCACCAATATTTCCGGGTATTCCAGATAGGAACTCTAATCCTCCAATAGAATTTTTTTCACAAAATCTTGCAACAACTTTATCTAGTGCAGCTGCTCCTATAGTAAGTGCCTTATCTTCAAGGCCTATACATTGATACTTCTTACCTAATTTAATTACTAGTCCCTTAATTCCACCATCTCGTATTAATAGATTAGATCCTTGCCCAATTATTGTTCTTTTAAATTTACTAGGTAATTCATTTAAAATATCAATTAATTGTTCATTATTTTCACATAAATAAAAAACCTCAGCCTGGCCGCCAACTCCAAGCCATGAAGATTTAGCTAGGCTATGGTTATAAGATAAGCAACCGTCTAATTTGTTATGTTTCTCATAATATTGAAAAAAATTTATTACTTCAGACATTTTATTTTAAGTATTAATTCTATTAAAATATTCTTTGGCTTTGGTAGATACATCTCCTGCACCCATAAAGATTACTAAGTTTTTTTTACTTTTATGCTTTACTAATATCTCATCTATTTGTTCATATGAAGATAAGTGTATCGTAGGCACTTTTGAGTTTTTTTGAATAACTTTAATTAATTTACTTAAATCAAATGAATAAATATTTTTTTCTCCTGCAGCATAAACATCTGTAACTAGAACTAGATCGGCTTTACTAAAGCATTTTGAGAATTCAAGCTGTAATGAGTTAACCCTTGAGTATCTATGAGGCTGAAATATTGCAATAACATTATTTGTTGTCTTAGAATCTTTTGCCGCAGACAATACATTCGTTATTTCAGTTGGATGATGGGCATAATCATCAATAAAAATATTATTACTAATGGATCCAATGGTAGTAAATCTTCTTGAAACACCTAAGAACTGTTTTAAGGATTCTTTTGTAATTTTTTGATTTAAATCTAATTTAATTGATATTGCTATGCCTGCCAAGGCATTAAGAATATTATGTGACCCAAGCATAGGGAGGTTATAGTTTTTAATAGTTTTTATTTTTGAAAGATTATTTTCAACATCAAAAATTACGCTATTTTTCTTAATCCTGATATTTATAGCTCTGATGTCAGCACCTTTATTTAAGCCGTATGTAATGATGGTAGTACTTTTAATATTACAAATTATTTTTTTTACATAGACATCATCACTACAAACAACAGCAAAGCCATAAAATGGTACTTGAGTAATAAATTTCTTAAAGCTTTTTTTTAAGGTTGAGAAACTTTTATAGTAATCTAAGTGTTCTTTATCAATGTTTGTTATAACAGAAATTGTTGAAGGTAACTCTAAGAAGGTTCCATCTGATTCATCTGCTTCCACAATCATCCATTCACCAGAACCTAATTTGGTGTTTGTTCCTATTTCATTAATAATACCCCCATTAATAATGGTAGGTCTTAAATTTTGTGCTGTTAATATACTAGAAACCATTGTTGTTGTAGTTGTTTTGCCATGTGATCCAGATATTGCAATTCCTTTTTTGAGTCTCATTAGATGAGAAAGTATTTTAGATCTAGGTAAGGTGGGTATTTTATTTTTTTGTGCTGCTACTATTTCAATATTGTTGTTTTTAATTGCTGTGGAATAAAAAACTGTACTAACATTTTTAATATTTGATTTTTTATGCCCTACAAAAACTTTTATATTTTTTTTGACTAGTCTTTCAGTGTTGCTATTTGCATTAACATCACTTCCTTGAACTTGATAACCCATATCAAACATAATTTCAGCAATGCCACTCATGCCAATTCCACCAATTCCAACAATATGTATTTTATCTTTTTTATTAATTATCATTAGTATTTTCGATTATATTCAGCATTTGGAGTGAAGAATTTATGTGTTTAAATCTACCTAATTTTTGATGAATGTACTTAATCTTATCAGGATTTTTATAAATTTTTAACAGACAGTTTGATAATATATTGCTATTTAGCCTATTATTACTAATTATCTCTGAGCAAGATAAAGATTTTAAGATTTTTGCATTATAAAGTTGATGATCGTCTACCGCATAAGGGAATGGGATTAAAACTGAAGGTTTTTGTGCAGTTATAATTTCATTAATAGTTGATGATCCGGATCTTGATACAATTATATTAGATGAAATTATTTTTCTTGGCATATCATTAAAATAATTACTCACTTCATGTTTAATTTTAAATGCTCTATAGATATGTTTAATTTTTTTTAAATCTTCCTGCCTACATTGATGATAGACAAATATATTTTTACCAACTAAATTTTGAAATTTAATTAATGCCATTGGTACTTCATTAGCTAAAGTATTTGAGCCCTGACTTCCACCTATAACTGAAATTATTATTTTATTAGATGTTTGTTTGTAATTATTAAATTTTATCATCTCTTCTCTTAGTGGCAGTCCTACACAAGAAGATTTATTAATAAATTTACTATCTAACATTCTGGTTTCTTTAAAAGTTAAAAAAATATTCTTAGATTTTTTTGCCAAAATTCTATTTGCCTTACCAATAACTGCATTAGCCTCATGTATTGATATGTTAATTCCAATAAATGATGCGTAGAGCATAAATGGAAGTGTTAAAAAACCACCAAAACCAATAATATGATATGGCTTTATCTTTAGTAACAAGACTAATGCTTGTATTATTATTAGTGGAAAACTTATAAATTGTTCAAGCCTTGAAACTGCCTTAGATCCAGTTTTTAGGACTATTACATCATTTTGATTTAAACTTTTAAAAAAAAATGCACCCCTATAATCTGTTAATATGGTGCAACTAACTTTTTCTTTTAAAAATTTTTTATACATCGCAACCATAGGTATGCAATGTCCTCCTGTTCCACCTCCAATTAAAATTATTGCTTTCATAAAAGTTATTTACTTTTTAATTATGGCTTTTTTTTGTAAGAAGTAACATCAATCCAAGTGTGAAAGATATACCAAGAATAGATGAGCCCCCATAGCTAATGAATGGTAATGTCATTCCAGTTGAAGGAATTAATCTTAAGTTTACTGCAGCATGAACTAAGGTTTGTAGAGATAAATATACAGTCAAAGAGAATAAGCATAATTGTACAAAGTGATCTTTCTCATTATAAGCTCTTCTAAAAGATCTATAGGCAATATAAAAAAACAAAAATAATATAATTAAACACCCAATCACACCATATTCCTCAGCAATAACTGCAAAAATATAGTCAGTATGAGATTCTTGTAAGTCATTTTTTAATTTACCTTCACCTTGTCCTACACCAAAGAACCCACCTTCAATAAAAGCACTGATTGATCTGGTTGCTTGAGATATATCATATTGCTCGGGTGATAAAAAAGAGTTCACTCTATGTTCAACATTCGAGTTAAAAAAATATATCCCAATAAAGCTAATAAAGCCTAAAACAATAATTATAATTAAAATAGGAAAGCTAAATCCACTTAGAAAAAAACTAGATATAAAAATAGCTGATACAATTACCAATTGACCGATATCTGGTTGTTTAATAAGAATTAAAGCGACTAAAATGTATAAAATAAAACTATAAAAATATTTTTTACTATTAATTTTATCAATTTTATTTTCTAGAGTTAGTGCCAATATAATACAAAATATAGGTTTTATTAGCTCTACTGGCATAAGCGTAATAAATGTAAAATCAAGCCACCTCGATGAACCTTTTTTTTCTATCCCAAAACTGGGAATAATTGTAGCTAGTAGAAGTATAAATAATACTATGTATAGTAATGGCGCATACTTTTTAAGATTTTTTAGATCTATAAAGGAGATTAATATAAAAATATTAATACCCATTACCAAATAAGCAGATTGAATTGTAAAGGCATTAAATATACTTACCTCGTCAACAAGTGAGCTTCCTGGCTTAATTGTAAAACTTATTACCAGGCCAAAAAATGATAAGACAAAAAAAGAAATTAATAATGATTTATCAATATTTAACCACCAATTTAAAAGTACACTTGCATCTTTATTGTCAATTATTTCATTCATAATATTTAATTATTATTAATATGATATTTAAATGAATTGCCTCTAGTTTCAAAATTTTTATATTGATCAAAAGAGGCTGCTGCAGGTGAAAATAGAATAGTAACTTTATTTTTATTTTTTTTAGAATCTTTTAATGCCTCGCTAATTGCTTTAGATAGATATTTTACATAAACTGTATCAATATGCTCTTTAAATGAATCATAAAATACATTTTTAGTAGTGCCAATTACATATACTTTTCTAACATTCTTTAAATGCGGAATTACCACACTTATATCTTTCGTTTTGGCAATACCGCCACAAATCCAATATATATTTTTATAGTTTTGTAGCGCAGGCAGTGTAGATTCAAAATTAGTAGCCTTAGAGTCATTAATTATAATAATCTTTTTATTACTTTTTATTATCTCTTGTCTGTGAGGTAATCCAATAAAATTATTTATTGCTTTGATACTTATGCTGTTTCTCAAGTTTATTAAGTCCAATAAAGCAAGTACGTTACTAATATTTTCTTGATTATGAAGGCCAAATAAATAAGGATTTTTTGATCTGTATATTAGTTTATTGTCTTTAAAAATTGAATTCTTATCAAAATAAAGATTGCTTTTTTTATCAATGCTAGAAATTGTTATTAACTTCTGACTTTTATTATTTTTTATATGACTAACAAAATTTTTAGTAAGCTTATGATCTATAGACATAATCCCATAATCGTTATCTGAAAAAGATTTAAATAATTTGAATTTTTGTTTTGCATACTCTTTTAGTGTGCCATGTCTTTTAATGTGATCATTTGATAAATTAGTTAATATAGAAAAATTTGGTTTAAATATCTTTGTTGTCTCTAGTTGGTAAGATGATACTTCAATAATATAAAAGCCTTTATTAATTTTATGTGATTGAAAAATAGACTTACCAATATTCCCTACTAAACTAGTTTTAAATTCTAAAGCTTTTAAAGTATGATTTATTAAAGATACTACAGTAGACTTACCGTTTGTCCCCGTAACAGCAATAACTTTAATATTATTCTTATGCTTATCTGATTTAGAATTAAGATATAATTGAAACATATCTAGTTCACTCAAAATTTTGATGTTTTTTTTCTTTAATATTTTTATAATTGGATGACTAATCTTGCCTTTTGTTGGAATTCCTGGACTTGGAATACAGTAATCAAGTGTATTAAAATTAAACTTTTTTAGATCTATATTAGAAACTTTATCTTTTTTTAATGAAGCTAATACGCCCTTATTATCATCAAAGACGTAGACTCTAGCCCCACTCATTTGAAGAGATTTATAAAGATTTAAACCTGTCTGTCCTAGCCCTAAAATAAGAATTTGCTTATTTTTAAAAATAGAGGAAGTAATCATTTTTTATCTTATCTTTAGACTTGCAAGTCCGATAATTGCTAAAATAATTGTAATTATCCAAAAGCGAATAACAATTTGTGACTCTGGCCATCCCTTTTTTTCAAAATGATGATGTAAAGGAGCCATCTTAAAAAATCTTTTTCCAGTGGTTTTGAAATAACCAACTTGAATAATAACAGACAAAGCTTCTACAACAAATAATCCACCAATTACTGCCAGAACTAGCTCATGTTTTATCATTATCGCTATAGCAGCAATTGTAGCACCTAGCGATAGAGAGCCTGTATCACCCATAAATACCATTGCTGGCGGCGCATTGTACCAAAGAAATCCTAGCGCAGAACCAATGAGTGCTGCACAAAGAATTGTTAGCTCTCCAGCTCCAGGAATATAATCCAAGTAAAGATATTCAGCGAAAATAATATTACCAGTTAAATAACATATTATCGCAAAAGACAGCGCCACAATCATAACAGGAACAATTGCCAAGCCATCCAAGCCATCCGTTAAATTTACCGCATTTGCAGAACCAACTATTACTATAAGTATAAATGGTATAAAAAATATTCCCAATGCAATGAAATGGTTTTTAAAAAATGGCAAGGATAGCATTTGTAGATTTTCAATATTTAAATTTGATATCAAGAATATAAAAAATAATGTACATCCTATTTCAAGTAAGATTTTATATTTTCCTCTTAAACCGTCACTCGTATTGCTAGAAATTTTTTTATAATCATCTAAAAAGCCTATTGATCCAAAGGATATCATTATAAAAATACATGGCCATAATATTTGGCTTGAATAATTGCCCCAAAGCAAGATTGAAATTAAAATTGATAATAAGATTATAACCCCTCCCATTGTTGGGGTGCCTTTTTTAGCAATCAAATGAGTTTCTGGGCCATCTAGTCTTATTGGCTGCCCCTCTAATTGAAATTTTGAAATTTGTCTGATTAAAAAAGGACCAAAAAATAGAATAAAAAATAAAGAAGTCATTAATGCTAATCCAAACCTCATAGTAAGATATGAAATAATGCTTAGAGAGGTACCACCTAATTCAAAATAATTTATTAAGTACAAGATCATAATTAATTTTCGATTGGTTTAATTAGATGGTTTACAACTTTTTGTAAGTTGATGGAGTTAGAGCCTTTAATGAAGATGTTGTTATCATAGTATAAATGATTTTTTAAATCATTTATTAATACGTTTGTGTCTCTATAAAAAAATGTATTACTTAAAAGATTCATCTGTTTATATTTATAGAGTATTTTACCTACCAAAAGATAAATATTATTTTTATTTTGCTTTAAAAGCTTTAATAACTTTAAGTGATAATAATTAGTTTTAGATCCTAATTCATTCATATCACCCACTATAATTAGATTCTGTTTTTTACTTATGTTTAAAAATATTTCTAAACTTGCAACCATTGAGGCAGGACTTGAATTATATGAATGATTATGTATTTGTATATTTTTATCTAATAATTTAGTGGTTATAATATTACCTCTCCCCTCAGTTAACATTAATGATGATAATTTTTTAATTCTTGCAATATTTACACCCGTAGCTTTGAGACAGGCTAAAATTGCCATTGAGTTACCTACTAGGTAATCATTTATTGAATTAACAGTATAATTTATCTTTTTTAAATTTTGAAACTTAACTTCAACTAAATATTTGGTTTTGTTTAAACTTAACTTACTAAGAGTAAAGTTTGCTTTGGTTTGTTTGGAGTATGTTAAAATATTAATAATTTTATTTTTATTGGCTTTGTTTTTTAGCTTATTATAATATTTATTATCTTTATTTAGGATTAAAGTTTGTAATGGGTAATCTTTATTAATGATTTCAGCTTTTGCATCAGCTATTTGCTTTTCATTATCAAAATTTCCACCGTGTACATAGCTAACATTCAATACTACTCCAATATGAGGCCTTAATATCTTAATTAATCTAGTAATCTCACCTGAATGATTCATGCCAATTTCAAATATTGCAATTTTAGTATTTTTTGGCATATTTAATATTTCTAAAGGTACGCCAAAAATATTATTAAATGATTTTTGTGCTGAAAAAATATTATCGTCTTGATTTAGTGTGTGAGTTAAGGCGTCTTTTGTACTTGTCTTTCCAACACTACCTGTAATTGCTATAATATTAGCTACTGATTTTAGCCTGGCATGTTTTGCTAATTTTATTAATGCTAGATGTGTATTTTTAACAACAATTTGAAATATTTTTACTCTAGGATTTTTTTTTTCGACAAATGCTAAGATTGCACCATTATTTTTTGCTTGAGCAATAAATTTATTTCCATCATTTTTTTTGCCTTTATAAGCAAAAAAAATATTGTTTTTTTTAATATTTCTAGAATCTAAGCTACAGCCACTAAAGTTTAGGCTATTTATTTCTGTGTTAAATAGTTTATTAATATCTTTATTATTTATTAATATTTTAGACATCTAGTAACTTATTTAATATATTTCTTTGCAATTTTAGCATCGTCAAATGAAATTGTCTTATCTTTTATAATTTGATATTTTTCATGTCCCTTACCAGCTATTATTAAAATATCATTAGACTTTAGATTACTAATCGCATGTTTAATTGCCTCTTCTCTATTTGGAATTTCAAATATATTATTTGATTTATTTATAATTTCAGATCTTATTTTGCTCGCATTTTCATTTCTGGGATTGTCATCAGTTACAACCACTAAATCTGCATATTTTGTTGCTATTTTACCCATAACCTGTCTTTTATTCTTATCTCTATCTCCACCACAACCAAACACAATGTGAAGCTTATTTGGATTCATTAGTTTAGTTTCTTGTAGTACATTTTTTAAGGCATCTGGGGTATGTGCAAAATCAATATATATCTTAGCTTTATTTTTTTTTACGCCTGCCAACTCCATTCTCCCTGGTACATTAGGTGCTGCTAAAGATAATTTTGATATTTTTTTAAGCTCATAACCCATTTCAGCAACCATAGTTGCTGCTAATAAAAAGTTTTGTACTTGAAATTCTGGTAGGTTATTAAATTTAAAGGTATAGGTTTTCTTGAGATGTTTTAATTTTGCATTTATTTTTTCACTCATTCTATCAAATTTCATAATTTGATAATCAGAAATTTTAAATCCAAATGTTTTAAAATTAATTTTATTTTTCTTAAGCTTATTTTTTATAAGATTATAATACTTAGTATCTTTTGATATAATATTTATTGCTTCATTTTTATTTTTATTATTTATAAATAATTTTAACTTTGCATTTATATAATTATTTATATTCTTGTGATAATCCAGATGATCATGTGAAATATTTGTTAAAGCAAGTATTTTATAATCTAATCCAAACACTCTGTTCTGATCTAAGGCATGACTTGATGCTTCCATAACTATTGAATTATATTTATTAAGTGTGAATTTGTTTAATAGCTGAGCAATCTGTATTGAATCAGGGGTTGTTAGGTTTGATTGAATTTGTTTAAAATTACTTCCTAATGTTCCTATGCTCCCGCATTTATTACCTAACTTAGTTAAAATATATTGAACATAAAATGCGACAGAAGTCTTTCCATTTGTACCTGTAATAGCAATTTTATTTGCAATTGCTATTAGATGATAGTTATAAGAAAATAAAGCTAGTTCTTTTCTGATGTTTTTAACAAAAAAAAAGGGAACTTTAGATTTATATTTTTTATTTTGAGTTGTAACAATAGCTGCTGGATTTTTTTTTAAAACTTCTTTTATATATTTATTGCCATCATCTTTTGACCCAGGAATTGCAAAGAATATAAAGTTTTTTTTAACATTGTGGCTATCAATTGCCATGCCTTCAATAGTAAGGCCTTTTGCTTTAACTTTTTTAAGCAGATTTGAAACCATTATTGCGATGATGTATTAATCAATAAGTTATTATTTTTTAATTTATATTGACTATTTATGGCTAAAATAGGGCTAATTCTATCAATAGTTAATCTTGCTACTTTAGCTGCATTCCAGCTAGCGTACGCATAACACGGTCCATCTAAACTGCAATAAGGTCGATCAAATACAGTAAGTAATATGTATTCTGGCTTATGAATTGGAAAAGCTGAAATGAAAGAAGTTAACTTATGATCTTTACTATATTTTCCAGCTTGAAAAGTTCTTGCTGTTCCAGTTTTACCTCCAATTATATGTTTATTCCCACTAGTAAAAAATGCCTCTTTTGCGGTTCCATCTGCTACTACTTGACTAAATAAGAATCTCATATTTTCACTAGTTTCTTCACTAAAGACCTTAATATGATCTTTTTTATTTTTATCTACACTCTTTAAAAAAGTAGGTTCTATTAAGTATCCACCATTTAATACTGTTGCAGTTGCTAAAATTAAATGCAGTGGGCTAATTGAGAGTCCATATCCATAAGAAATTGAATCGGTGCTTACATCACTCCATGGATCTGGAGACTTAGGTGTGCTTAATTCTGGTATATTTAAATTTACTCTGTCAAAGAAACCTAATTGACCAAGATATATTTGTTGTAGATTACTGCCGATTTCACGTACCATGTTAATAGTGCCAACATTTGAAGATTTCACAAAAATATCTCTAACACTGCATTCACTTTGATCACAAGTGTCATGAACATCACTTATTTTATCTTTACCAATTTTAATACTTTTAGGAACTGGGAACTTACTATTTAAATCAAATTTATTTTCCTCTAGACCTATTGCCACAGTAAATGTTTTCATTACTGACCCAAATTCATATATGCCCTTTGTATTTTTATTAAATAATTTTAAATCAGAAGAATTATAAGATTTATTCGGATCATAATCTGGAAGAGACACCATTGATATAATTTCTCCAGTGTTAATATCCATTAAAATTGAAGATGCACCTAGTGCTCTATATTTATCAATTCCATTCAATAATTCATCTCTAATAGCATGCTGAACTTGTATGTCTATAGATGAGACTAAGTTATTATTCTTAATATTTTGACTAAGTTTAGCACCATATGATTTTTCAATTCCAGCTATTCCAGTATTATCAATATCTACATCACCTAAAATATGGCTAACTAATTCTTTATGAGGATATTTTCTTAAGTATGAAGATTCAATTTCAATTCCTGTTTCTCCAATATCATAAACTTGTTGTAGATAATAATTAGAAATATTTCTTTTAAGATAAAAACTCTTACTTTTATTTAACCTTGTAATTAAATTATTTGTATCTAACTCTGGAAAAATTTCAGTAACAGCCATCATAAAATTACTTTTATTGTCAATTTTATTGGGATTGATAAGAATATTTGCAAGTTTTATATTATGAGTAAGGGGATTGTTATTACGATCTAATATATTTCCTCTGGCTTCGGTATAACTTTTGATAAGAGTAGAATTTTCACTTTGATTAAATAAATTTATTTCAATTAATTTTATTGAGATTGCTAGAAAAATTGCTGCAAAGAACAACGATGCAAGGATTAATCTATTATTAATCTTAGTCAAAAAAATTGATGTTTTATTTAAGTTCTTTTCTTCATAAAACTTATCTTCATCATAGCGATGTGTAAAAGCAAAGCTTTTTTGGTTAATATCAATCCTTTTTTTACCACTATAGTGCTTCATTGTTAGTAATAACTATTTACCTACATTATTTAATATCACTTTAGTATTAACATTAAACATACTGTCTAAGTCATTTTGATACGTTGCTGAAAGACTTTCTTCATTGATAACAATAAATGTTTTATTGTATTTTTCTAAAGTATATCCATTAATTTTTGACTCAAGCGTTATTGGAGAAGTTAAATGGTCCCATTGAATTTTATATATGTTAAATTTTTCTTGCTGTTCGTATAATTTGAATTCTAGCTGTGTAATATAATTTTGTTTTTGTACTGATATATTTTTTACAATAGAAATGCCTATTGCTCCTAATATGAAAAATACTACTAAAAATGTTTTTATAAAATTAATATTCATTTAATTTAGCTCCTTAAAACCAATATCATCAAGTGTAAATTTATTTGGTTTTGCATCAGTTTTTTTTGCCCATCTTAACTTTGCAGATCTTGATCTTATGTTTTCGCTAATTTCGTTATCTGTTGGTTTTATTGCTTTTTTAAAAGGTATTAATGAATGACTGCTTTCATTTTTACTAGTAGGTAAATTTTTATAGTTAGAAGGATCTGAGCCTGATGACTTATTAAAATAGTTCTTAACTATTTTATCTTCAGTTGAATGAAATGTTACTACACAAATTTTACCATTTACATTTAATGACTCTTCTGCAGCAGAGAGTCCATTGAATAGCTCTCTCAACTCATCATTTATAAATATTCTTATTGCTTGGAAAGTTTTTGTTGCTGAATGTTTTTTATGATTATGCTTTTTAGGATTTGCCTTCTCAACAATACTTGCTAATTGAAGAGTGGTATCTATGTTGCTTTCTGACCTTGATTGGCAGATATATCTTGCAATTCTCCTTGATTTTCTTTCGTCTCCATAATTATAAAGAATGTCAGCTAACTCACTCTCATCAATTGATTTTATAAATTCTGCGGCTGTCAAACCATCAGAACTCATTCGCATGTCTAATGGTCCATCTTTATTAAATGAAAATCCTCTCTCTGGATTGTCTAGCTGCATTGATGAAACACCTATATCAAACATAAAGCCATCTACTTTTTTAATATCCAACTTTTGAAGTACGTTTGATATTTGACTAAATTTACTTTGTATAAATTCAAATCTTTCTCCATACTTCTTCTTAAATTCATTTGCTTGTTTTTTTGTACTTGGATCTTGATCAATTGCAATAACTTTACATGCACAGGAATCTAGAATTTTAGCAGTATACCCACCCCACCCAAAAGTAGTATCAAAGTAAACTTCTCCAGCTTTAGGTTTAATTACACTTAGTACTTCTTCTAATAAGACTGGTTTGTGTTTTAGATTTTCTCCATTCATCTACTCTGACGTCTTAAGAAGGCTGGTATTTCCAAGTAGTCTTCTTCAGTTTCATTAGCTGAATCCTTCACACTATCTGTATCATTTTCATTTTTGCTTAATGTTTCACTTGTAGTAGAAAATAAATCAGGTGCATCTGAATTAACATCATTGCCTGTAGCATCATCAGCTTTGTCATCAGAAATAAGATCCATAATACTAGTATAGTCATTACTATCACCGCTATCATTTGTATCGATTAGATCTACTCCAATGTCATCAACTAAATTTTCACTTTGATTTTCTTCTAAATCATCTGAAATTTCTGATTCAATCTCTTCTTCAGTTACTAGGGGCATTTCAACATTTTCAAGTCTTGCCTCAGTAGCTAATCGAGCTTCTTCTATTTCTATTTCAATTCTTTCAGCTTCTGCTGCTAAACGTGCTGCTTCTGCTTCTGCTGCTAAACATGCTGCTTCTGCTTCTGCTTCTGCT
>Ga0114997_10000316_pt1 | contig 39018 bp, 38 predicted proteins | sample ArcticOcean_MG_C_2_FD_87045 | JGI IMG/M metagenome (GOLD analysis project Ga0114997, IMG submission 87045) | Marine microbial communities from western Arctic Ocean - ArcticOcean_MG_CB4_136 | ecosystem: Environmental > Aquatic > Marine > Oceanic | place: Arctic Ocean: Canada Basin | collected... | reverse complement strand
GCCAGAAGGAGAAGTACCTCAGGCAATGGCTTTAATAGTTAATAAAACTAGTGTTGATTTATTAACCAAAGGAAACCTAAGTCACTACCAAATGTTAGGACAGTTAGAGGCAATATTTAAAAAATGGAGCCCCGCAATGTTTCTTGGTTGGTCCAATATTGGTTTTGATGATGAGATGATAAGAAACGAATTCTTTAGAGGAATTAGATATCCCTATATTACGAATGCCACTCCAAACAAAAGACATGATGGCTTAAATATAGCAAGAGGTGCTCATGCAGTTGATGAAAGTGTAATAAAAACTGAAATAAATGCAAAAGGTAATGCGGTAATGAAATTAGAATCATTGGCTAGAATGAATGGGTTTGAATCTAGTGGTGCTCACTCAGCATTATTTGATGCTGAATTAACTGTTAAAGTTTTAGGTCTAATTAAAAAAAATCAACCTCAAACTTGGGACACGTTTTTAAGAACAGCAAATAAGAGTGACACAGAAACAATATTTAAAACAGAAAAAATGTTTACCCTTGCAGAATATCATTTTGGTAAAAACTACAAATATGTGGTTGCCCCACTTCATCCTAAATACTGTATTCATCCAATTTATCAATGGGGCCAAGCATTTGATCTTAAAATTGATCCTGTGCCATTATTTGATATGTCAATTTCAGAACTTAAAAGTGCTATTAAAAAATTAAAGTTTTTAAGAACTATACGGTCAAACAAAGCTCCAATAATTCTAGATGCAAGTTATGGATTAAAAGTTGAGCCATATAGTAATCTTGACCCTGATTTAATCAAAGAGCGAACAAAGTTAGTAAATGGAAATGAAAAATTTTCTCAAAATGTTTTAACTGCGTTAAGAGAAACTGCCGAAGAAAAAGCACAATTTGACTCACAGGTAGATCTACTAGCAGAAGAGACAATTTACAAAAAATTTACTCCCCAAAAAGATACGGCCTTGTTTCCAAAATGGCATGCAGCTTCTTGGAAGGATAAATTAATATTATTAGATAAATTTGAAGATGAGAGAATAGTAAGTTTTGGAAAAAAAATAATATATCAAGAATCTCCAGAAACATTACCAGCAGACATGCTTAAAACCATCAAAAGAGGAATAGCTGAGAGAATATTGAGTGATGAAAAAGAAAAGTGGTGGACTTGCAAGGAGTTTTACTTTGAGTGTGATAATTTAAGACACAAATACACAAATGAAAAAGATGAGAAAAAACTTAAGTTTTTAGATGAAATCAATGAATTTGTTGAGGGAATTCAAAAAAAATATGAACAAGCTTAACAACTGTGAATTAATTAAAAAAAGTTTTTTTTACACATTGAATAATAAGATTAATCAAATATATAGGATCTATTATGGCAACAGTAAGTGTTACAGACGATAATTTTGATACAGAAGTTTTAAAATCCTCAAAACCAATTGTAGTTGATTTTTGGGCCGAATGGTGTGGACCTTGTAAACAAATTGGCCCAACTTTAGAAGAAATTTCTGATGAAATGTCGGAGCAAATAATAATTGCAAAACATAATATTGATAATGAGCCAAATACGCCAACAAAATATGGAGTTAGAGGAATTCCTACAATGTTATTGTTTAAAGATGGAGAATTAAAATCAACGAAAGTTGGAGCAACACCTAAGTCAGATATTGTGTCTTGGATTAAAGAAAATATTTAATTTAAATTTAAAACTTCTCCAGCAAGATACAAAGATCCTGTAATTAAAATGATATCATTTTCTTTAAGAGGTATAGAAAGAATAGCTTCTTCAATTGAGTTTTTATTTTTAATATTATAAAAATCTTTAATTTTTAGTTTAAGACTATCCCCTTTGATTGCATTAGGTTGATTTGGAATGTCTATAGTTGTTAAGGATGATACATCTTTGAAATAACTCATATACTCATTGTGATTTTTATTAGCCATCATTCCTAAAATAATATGTTTATTACAATTTAAACTTTGTAAATGTTGATTTAATACTTTTGCGCCCAGCGGATTATGAGAGCCGTCAATAAATAACTGATTGTTTTTAACTAAGTCTTTCAGTTTTCCGTCCTTAATTTCTTGAAGTCTTGCAATGCTTTTAATTTTAGTAATTGCACTTTTAATATGATCATCATTAATTTTGTAGTTTGTTAAATTACGAGCAGTTGCTATTGCGGTGGATACATTTTCTAACTGAAACTCACCTAAAAGGTTGGGTTTTGAAAGTTTTAAAGCACCAAAAAGATCCTCATAATAAAAGAAATTATTTTCCTTTAATGTAAAATTATAATCTTTACTAAATATTATTTTTTTGGATAGATTATTAGAAATTGTATTTTCGACAAAATTATTAATTTTATTTGAGTTTTGTTTTGCAACAATGATTTTTGAATTTAATAGACTTGAAGTTTTTTCAAATATTATTTTTTCAATATTTTGAGCATCTGTCGGAAGCCAATCCAAGTGATCCAGCCCAATAGCTGTTATAATGCTTGCTAAATTTTTTTTTAAAATATTTGTTGCATCAAATCTATGAAATAGGCCAGACTCAATTAAGTTAATATTTTCAGGGTATTTTCTTGCTTCATAAAAATATGCTGCAGTTAATATTTCAAAAAAAGTTATAGGCTCATTATTATTAATTTCCTCTACTTCGCTTAATAGATTTGCTAAATTATCATCATTTAATTCTTTATTATTGTAAACAAATCTTTCATTAATTTTTTGAATATGAGGGCTAGTATAAATATTACATTTGTAATTTGCTTCTTTTAATATTGTATATAATGCTTGAATGGTGGAGTATTTTCCATTAGTACCAACAAAAGAAATACAATCAATGGAATCTTGCGGGTTTTCAAGTTTTTTGCAAAGATTTTTAATTCGATCTAAACTAAGATCTATTTCTTTAGGATGCAGTCTTTGTAAGTGTTTTATTATCTTCTGAAGTTTCATCTATTATAGAATTTATAGCAGGATTTTTTTTTAGTAATATTGATAATATAGAACCAATTTTTTCTTTTAAGTCTTTTCTATCCACTATTAGATCGACAAAGCCACATTTTTCTACATATTCACTTTTTTGAAAATCACCAGGAAGCTCTTCCTTAACTGTTGCTTGAATAACTCTTTTTCCTGCAAACGCAATTAGTGCTCCAGGTTCTGCAAAAGAAATATCACCAAGCATAGCAAAAGATGCTGTAATTCCACCTGCTGTTGGGTCAGTTAGACAGACCAAGTAGGGTAAATTATTTTTTTTTAATTCATTAATGGCTAAGGTTGTTCGCGTCATTTGAGATAAAGCAATTAGAGATTCAAACATTCTCATTCCTCCACCAGCTGTAAATAAAATAAATGGATTTTTATTATCTATTGCATGTTGGATTCCGTAAATTATTGCTTCACCTTCTGCGGCACCAACCGATGCACCAATAAATGCAAAATCAAACGCTCCTGCTGTAATGTTAATATTATTAATTTTTGTTTTTACAATCATAACAGCACATTCTTGACCTGTTCTTTTTCTAGCAATTTTTAATCTTTCTTTATAAGATTTTGAGTCTTTCCAATTTAAGGGGTCATCTTGTGGAATAGGTGTTTTTAATATTTCATAATTATTTTTTCCAAAAATAATGTCAAATCTCTGTCTGCAATTAATTCTGTGATGTTTGTTGCAGGAGGGACAAACCCATAAATTTTTTTCTAGTTCTTTTTTTAATATAGGTCCCTGACAACAAGAGGTCCAGTTACTGTTTTCAATTTCTTCTTTTGTTGGTCTCTGTTTTATTACAGTTTTAATTTTTTGACTTAAATGATAAAGTTTTTTGGTTATCCAGTTCATATTATTTTATTTTTTAATCTTTTAACAATATTAGTTACATTTGTGACAAGATTTTGTTTTTTTTTGATTGATTTTGAAATTTCTTTACATAAAACGCTACCGACCACCAATCCATCAGCTTTTTTTAATGCACCAATAGTTTTTTCTGTAATACCAAACCCAATCACAATATTTTTATTTTTATGTAGATTTTTTATTTTGTTATATCTTTCAATAATTTTTTTAGGAGAAACTTTTAACTTTCCACCCGTTGTTGACAACATACTTATATAATAAACCATATCATGTGAATTTTGTATAATTTTTTTTATTCTAGCTTTTGAAGTCGTGGGAGATATTAATTGGATAAAACTGATGTTTTTTTTTTTACATTTTTCAGCGAAAAATTTGTTTTCTGGGTAAGGTAAATCAACTACAATCAAACCATCAACGCCTACTTTTTTACAAATATTTATGAAATTATTATTACCGTATTGATAAATCATATTGTAATAACCCATTAATATTACAGGTTTAGGATTTTTTGATTTTTTAAAATCTTTAACTATAGAAAATACATCTTTTATCTTAATGCCATTTTTTAATGCTCGATAAGCACTAGATTGAATCTGACCACCATCAGCAATTGGTGTGTTGTGTGGAAAGCCTATTTCGCAAATATCTGCATAATTTGAAATTGATTTTAATATTTCTAGAGATTTGTTTTTACTGTTATCACCAGCAACAGTATAAGTAAGAAGCACAGGTCTATTCTCTTTTTTAGTTTTTTTAAAAGTTGAGTCAATTAAAGAAACATTCATTTAATTTTCCCTAATCTTGCTTTTAGAATGTCTCTATCTTTTTTTGCATCACCGCATGAGTTAACTATAACAATGGTATCTTTACTTAGTTTAGGGGCAGCCTTAATTGCTTCAGCAAAAGCGTGACATGGTTCTAAACTGGGATTTATTTTTTCAAGCTTTGTTACTAACTTATAAGCATTCAAAGATTCTTCATCTGTTGCAGAAGTGTATCTTGCTCTTTTAGTGTCTTTTAAATAACAATGTATGGGAGAAACACCAGGATAATCTAGTCCTGCTGATATAGATTCAGTTTGATTAATTTGTCCTTCAGAGTTTTGACAAACATAAGCAGCCGCTCCATGAAGAATTCCAAGTTTTGCGCCGTTTGTTAAAGGTGCAGCATGTAATTTTGAGTTTTTAGGTCCACCTGCCTCTACTCCAATAAGTTCAATTTGTTTTTTATCATAATCAATAAATTCACTCCAAAAACCGTACGCAGAACTTCCACCACCAACACAGTTAATTAATTTTATTTTTTTAGGAACTTTTTTAAATTCGGATTTAATTTGGATTATTAATTCTCTTGAAATCTGGGCAGTACTCCAACCACATATTTTTACAAATATATTTGGTCCAACTGTACTTCCAACTGCGAGTGCTGTGGTATCACAGTTTGAAACCCAATACCTCATACATTCACTAACAGCATCTACCAATGTTTGACTTCCAGAGTAAACAGGTACAATTTCAGCACCATTTTTTCTCATAGCGTCGCAATTTGGTTTTTGTCTATTCATGTCTTTTATGCCCATGAATATTTTACATTTTAAACCAAATTTTTTTGCTGCCATACTCAACATCTTTCCAGCGTAACCTGCACCAGTATCCCCAATAATATATTTTTTACCAGCTCTTTTAGCAATGAGACAGTGAACAGTTGCGTTATAAATTTTGTGTGCACCTCCATTAGCCTCAGATACCATTTTGGCCCATATTTGAGCACCACCTAGATGATTTGATAGATTTTGAAGTTTTATAAATGAAGTAGGTGAGCCAATATAGTTTTTAAAATAACGGTCTCTTTGTTTGATAAATTTTTTTTCATATCTAAGCTTTTCAAAAAGATCTGTCAAATCTTCTACGGGTTTTTTTAAAGTTTCGGGTATAAAGTTGCCACCAAATTTACCACCCCAAAAGCCATTTTTGTCATGTTGATCAATTAAAGGAATTTTTTTCTTAAGTTTCATCATTAATTTTTTTAATTTTGTTTAAAAAAATATTTATTTTTGAAATATCTTTTAATCCAGATGTTTCAAGACCTCCAGAAATATCTACAATATCTGCTATTTTTCTATAACTTTCAAGGCTGTCTTCAATTTGGATATTACCTGCTAACATTAATTCTTTATTTAGTTTTAAATCTTTGATTAATTCATGATTAAAAGCCAAGCTTTTTTCATAGCCCTTACTGTCGAATAAAAATATATTAGCGACGTCTTTATAATTTTGATATTTTAAAACATCATTTAGATTGTTTACTGTAATCGCAACAATAATTTTTTTATTGTATTTTTTTTTAATAGATTTGACCTCATGTGGTGGACAATCATAAATTTGATAATAATCAAAAGGTAATATCTTAATTTTTTCTAACATGTCTTTATTTGGTTTTACCAACACCGCAACATACTTAGAATTTTTTTTATTAACTTTTAAAAGTTTTTTAAGATTATCATATTCAACAAATCTTTTAGATTTTGGATAGTTAACTATAAACCCAATATATTCAGGCGGGTAAAAGTGGTTAGTAATATATTTTAAAGTTTTAGAATCAGAAACTCCACAAATTTTCGATTTCATTTATTTAATAGATGAAATTATTTTTTGTATATTTTTTTTTGGATTTCCATTAGTAATTGGACGTCCAATTATTAGGCAATCACTACCTGCTTTAATAGCTTCATTTGCATTCATAGTTCTTTTTTGATCATTTTTATTTTCATCAATTCTTATGCCAGGAGTAAAACATTTAAGATTAGGAGCAATTTTTTTAATCATCTTAGTTTCTAGAGGGCTACATATAACTCCATGTAGATTTGCGTCCATTGCAATTTTAATTAGTTTTAAAACTTGATCTTTGACCGTGCCTTTAAATCCTAAATTTGATAAATCTTCATCTGTAAAACTTGTTAAAATAGAAACTCCTAATAAATTTATATTTATTTTTTGTGCAGCTTCATTTGCCGCTCTAAGTGCATCTAAGCCATTTAGCAAATGTACTGTAGCATAAGTTATATTTAATTCTTTTAATGATTTTATCGAAGCAATAAGTGTATTTTTTATGTCAAAAAACTTACCATCATAAAAAATGGGCTTTCTAAATTTTGAAAGTTCTCTTATTTCATCAGGACTTCTCAGTGTTATATATTGTAGTCCAATTTTAATCCCTGAAATATCTTCATGAATTAGCTCTAATAGATTTAGTATTTCTTTTTGGCTCGATACATCACATGCTACAAAAATATTTTTATTCATGATTGTTTAATTTATTAAGTAGTTCTTTTGCCATTTTAAAGTGGATTGTTCTTTTTTCTGCAGTTCTAATTTTTTCTCCAGTTTTGGGGTTTCTAGAAATTCTAGCTTTTTGAATATGAGTTGACCACATACCAAAATTTCTTAACTCAACTCTTTCTCCTCGTTTAAGAGCTTCTTTTATTTCTTGTAAAGTAATATCCAAAAATTTTTCTAGATCTTTTTTTAAAAAATTTGGATAATTATCAGAAAGTTGTTTTAAAAGCTTTGATTTTACAATAGCCAATTTAGTTTATTCTTTTTCGTTTTTTTCTTTTTCATCCAATTGATCTGAGAGTGAAGAAAAAGGAAGGTTTTTACCAGATAGAGGTGAGCTAAATTTAGAAACAGCCTCTTTATTTTGTAATTCTTCAAGTAATTTAATACTTAATACAACTTTTCTTTTAGAAATGTCTAATTCAGATATAGCAGCATCTATTCTTTCAGAGCCAACAAATCTTCCAGGTCTTGCATCTGCTGCATTAATTGCAATTTGTGATTTTTTTATTGTAAATTCTAATTCACACCCTTCTGGCTTAACAGTTAAACCTTTGTTGTCCGTAGATAAAACCTTTACTGTTACCGTGTCATTTACTTTTTTATTTTCAAACCATGAAAAAGGATCTTTTTGTAATTGGCGTAAACCAACCCTAACTTTTTGTAGTTCTGATTTTATCTCTAAAACTTTTACTTTAAGTTTATCACCTTTTTTGTATTTTTCTAACTCTTGTTCACCATTATTTGAATAAGTAAGATCATTAGCATGAAGGAAAGCATCAATTTCTAAATCATTAATTTTTAAATAAATTGCATATTCATTTATACTACTGATAACCCCTTCAACTTCTGAACCAACTGGGTGTTTTTTTAATATAGCATCATATGGATTTTCCAATGTTAAACGATAAGAAATTGCAACTCTTCTTTTTTCTTTATCTATTTCTGTGATAACACAATCAATCTCATCATTAACTTTAAACATTTTTTTTGCTGATGGATTTTTTTTTGTCCAACTTAATTCACTAGAATGTAAAAGTGTACTTAAACCCGGTTCTAATTCACAGAATGCACCAAAGTCCATTAACTTAACAACTTTAACTTTGTAAGGTTTATTTAATTCATAATTTGAAATATGCTGAAAAGGGTCTGGCGATAATTGTTTAATTGAACATCCAACTTGTAATTTTTCTTTATCAACTGTAATTACTAAAAGGTCGTGCTTCTCGCCTATATTGAAAACTTCGTCCGGATGATTAACTCTAGAATAACTAATTTCTTGCAGGTGTACCAAAACATCTAATTCTGAGTTTACATCAAAAAAACAACCGAAAGAGCTGTATCCTTTAACTATTGCACCTTTAATAATATCTCCCGTTTTATACTTCTCTACTATTTTGATTTTGTCATGTTTTTTAAAAGAGGAGATTATTTGTCTTCTTGAAACACAAGCATTTCCCCTCACTTTGTCTAATTTTATTAATGCAAATTTTTGTGGTTCATACATTAAATGAGATATATCTTTTAAAGGTTTGTCGGAAATTTGAGAACCAGGGCAAAACATTAAAGATCCAGTATCAATATGCTCTACAATAACTCCGCCTTTACACTTCGAAGTAATTTTACCCATGATAGGTTGATTATTTTCATAAGCTTTTTCTAACTGATACCATCCTTTAATTTTTTGTGCTTTTGTTGCAGATACAATTACTTCACCATTTTTATCTTCTATTCTTTCTAATAAAACAGAAATACTTCCTCCAACTTTAGCATCTTCTAAAATATTTAAAGTTTTTAATTCATTAATGTCTAAAACAGGCTCTGATTTAAGTCCTTCTATAAACAAAAAAACGAATTTATCAGTTATTTTAGCAATTTTGCCGTCAATAATTTTTCCTTCTTCTATTTTATTTTTAGATAACTGACTATTCAGTAATTTTTCAAATTCTTTTGAGGCTGGGGTTTCTAACTCTTTAAAAATTTCCATTAATTTTTTAATTTTTTAATTTTTTATCTATTATTTTTTTTATTTTTAAAAAACATGATCTTTTAGATTCATTTTCACTATTAATCAAGACCTGATCTTTTGTTCTTTTTAATGGTGAAATTTTCCTATTATAATCGTTTTTATCGCGTGTTTTTATGCTTTTCAGGACATCTTTGTATCTTATTTTCTCATTTAATTTTTTTAATTCAATATATCTTCTTTTTGCTCTTGTTTTGATATTTGCCGTTATAAAAAATTTAAAATCAGCATCGGGCATAATTTTATAAGTAATATCCCGACCATCTAAGCATGAACCATTATATTTTTTTGGTGGATTGTATGCGCAATTTATTTGAAATTTATGAACTAATTGACGAATTTTTTTATCAGATGCAATAATTGAAGCTTCAATGCCCACTATATTAGAGAGTAAATTTTTATTTTGTAAATCTTTTAATTTTAATTTTTTAATTTTTTTTTTTATAACTGTATAATTAAATTTTTTTTTATCTTTTAATTTTTCAAAAGCTATTGCTCTATAAATTTTCCCGGTATCAAGATAAAATAGATCATAATGTTTAGAAATTAATTTTGCCTGAGTTCCAGCGCCAGCAGCTGCAGGAGAATCAATCGCAACTTTAATTCTTTTTTTTAATTTCATTAATTAATTTTACCACCAATATTTTTAATTATATTTAAGAATGAAGGAAAAGAACTTTTTATTGAATCAGAATCGTGTATTTTCAATTGTCCTCCGTGTGATACAGCTGCAATAGTACACATCATAAAAATTCTATGATCTTTTAAATAGTTTTTAATTTCATATTTTTTATTTAATAATAAGTTAGGATTGCCAAAAATTTTTATAGAGTCACTAGTTAGTAATGTTTTAATACCCATCATATTTAGTATTTTTGATCCAAACTTAAGCCTTGGACTTTCTTTTTGGTTTAGTTCTGCTAAATCTTTAAAATACGAAACCCCTTTAGCCTTAGCAGCTACTAAAAAAATAATCAAAAATTCATCTATGGCGCTACTATTAAGTTTTAACGGGCAATTGATCGCTCTTAAAGTTTTTGCACTTTTTACAAAAATATCTGCAATTTTTTCTCCTTTATACATTTTTTTATTCTTAAAAGTTATTTTAGCGCCCATTTTTTTTAATATAGTTATAGAGCCAATTCTTGTTGGATTAATATTTACATTTTTAATAATTAAACTGGACGAATCAAGAAGAAGTGTCAAAACTATAAAAAAAGCACTTGAACTTATGTCAGATGGAATTTTATAATTAAATCCTTGAAAATTTTTTCTTCCTTTAACTTCGATTAAATCAAAATTTTTCTTTCTTTTTACTTTGATTGGTATCTTCAAATAATTAAAAAGAATTTCTGTATGATCTCTTGATTTTTTAGCTTTTAGAATAGTTTTTCCAGGTGTATTTAATGCTGCTAACATAACACTACTTTTACATTGAGCTGAACCTTTACTTTCGTAGTAATTAATAGGCTTAACAGATTCATTACCCTGAATATATATGGGGAGCTTTTTTTTGTTTTTAGGATAAAAATTTGCTCCAAATTTTTTTAACGGATCTATGACTCTTGAAAAATCTCTTTTAGACAAACTATGATCTCCAATAATTTTTATTTTTTTGGGATTACGTATTAATAAAGCAAGAATTAATCTTCCTAAAGTACCTGAGTTACCTGCGTCTAATACTAAATTCTTTTTGTGAATAAACCCATTAATTCCTTTTCCATTAATTTCACAATAATTATTATCTAATTTAATTTTAACCCCTAGTTTACTTAAACATTTTAGTGTATTTATTACATCTTCCGATCGTAATAAGTTGTAAGCTCTTGATTTTCCGATTGCCTGCGAAGCCATTAAAGCCCATCTTATTGAAAGGCTTTTATCTCCACTGACTTCAATTTTTTTATTAAAATTTTTTATTTTTTTATTTATAAAAACAGGTTTATTCATTTAAGCTTTTTAATTATATTTAAAGGAATCACCAAAATATGCAGATTTTGCATTTGCATCATTAATTAATTCAGAAGGAGTGCCCTGTGCAATAATTTTACAATTTGACAGTATGATTGCGGCATCCACACATGACAAAAGGTCTCTAGCTTGGTGGTCACAAATACAAATACCAATATTATTTTCAGTTTGCAAATTAACAATTATTTGTTGTAGCATTTTTATAGTTAAAACATCTAGTGCGGCAAAACATTCATCCAATAAAAGCACTTTTGGACTACCAAGTAATGCAAGTGCAATTACTAATTTTTTTCTTTGACCCCCTGATAAAAATCTTGCTTTAATATCTCTAACTGCATCCAATTCAAATTTTGATATTAATTCATCTATTTTTGAGCTTCTTTCTCTGCTGTCTTTGATTAAAATTTCAGCAATAGCTTTAAGATTTTCAAATAAGGTTAAATCATGAAAAAATCCACCATGTTGTGGAACATATCCAATTTTAAATTGAGTAGTTCTTGTGTAGATAGGATAGTTTGTTGCATTAACATCTCCAAATAAAATTGATCCATAATTTGGTTTAATTAATCCTGTGATTAAATTAAATACTGTAGATTTTCCAACACCATTAGGCCCTAACATTCCTAAAATTTCACCTTCATTAATACTAAAGCTTACATCATCTAAGATTTGTCTTTTTTCAAATGATAGTGAAACTTTATTTAAAGAAACTAATGTTTTTTGTTTTTTAAAAGATTTTATTCTAAATTTTTTTATAATTGCCATTTTATTATTAATTCGTTATTTTAATTTTTTTAGTTTTGTCTTCCATAAAAATTTTAGAATCTTTTGTTAATAAGTCAATTTCCAATCTATCTGCTTCAACTATTGTACCTAAGTGTTTGTAAATTATTTTGTTTGACATAGATACTAAATTATTTTCAAATGAAAGGTTTAGATTTTCACCTGTTATTGTGTGATTAAGAAAGTTCACTATTACATTTTGTGAAAAATTAGTTTCATTAGTTTTATTATTATATTCTGAAAATTTTGAGCTAATATTTACAAGACCTGAATTATTTAAATATATTTTAGCTCTAACATTAGTCATAAAAATTATATTTTTATTTTTATCATCCATACTACCTTGCTGTGCAAAAATTTCATATACATTTCCTTGAGAGTCTTTAGAAACATATTTTATATCGTTGATTATATTTGATGAATTTGTTTTTGAGTTTAAATCAATTATATCGTTTTCTATTGACAGTTTTTTACTTTGTTTATTTTCATAAAAGTATAAATAAAAAGTTGCGAAAGATATTACAATTACAATAAGAATTAAAAATAATTGTAAAAAAGTTTTCCCTCCCATTTATTGAACATTTGCTCCCAAGATATTGTGGATATGAATTATACCAATAGTCTTATTTTTTTGCTTTTCATTGCTTACACAAAGGCAGGTAATTTTTTTTGAATTCATAATAGCTAGTGCTTTTGCTGCTAACATATCGCTATTTACTCGAATAGGGTTTGGTGTCATAATTTGTTTTACGGTGAAATTTTTTATATCTTTATTTCTTTGGTTAGATCTTCTGATTTGACCATCAGTTATAATACCTGTTGTATGACCTTTATTGTTTTTTATAATTAAAACACCAAGTTTTTTATTTGTAATTATTTTTAATGCATTTTTCATTTTTATTTTCTCATTTACAAAAGGAATATTTTTACCTGTTAACATTAAGTCTTCTACAGTTTTTAATTTAATTCCCAAACTACCTGATGGATGAAATTTTTTAAAATCAAATTTATTAAACTTTTTTTTATTCATTGCAGCCATACTCAAAGCATCACCAATACTCATTTGGGCTATTGTCGAAGAGGTGGGCACAATTCCCAATCCTGCTTCTTTAACTTCTGGAATAAACAATTTTATATCAGATGCTTTGTATAGGAGAGAATTTTTTTTAGAAACTATTCCAATCAATGTAATTTTATTTCTATTTGCATATTGGATTATATTTTTTAATTCTTCGGTTTCGCCACTATAACTTATTAAAATTAAAATATCTTTTCTAGAAATACTACCTAGATCTCCGTGTGAGCAATCGCCAGCAGAAAGTGCAAAACTTGGCGATCCAACAGAAGAAAGTGTTGCAGCTATTTTACTAGCAATAAGAAAACTTTTTCCCACACCACACAGAACGATCTTCGATTGGCATTTTACTATAGTTGTAACAGCTTGATCGAAAGAATTATTAATAGAATTTTTTAGTTTTTTTAAAGCTGATATCTCAAGATCGATTACATTCTTAGCAATTTTTCTATAATTTTCTTTTTTCATTTAATGTGACCAAATATCTTCTTTAAACGAAGCTAAATCAAGTTCAACTCTGGTTCTTAAAAATTTTAAACAATCATTATATAAATTTATTCTTTTTTCTCTTACAAGTATTTTATTTAGTTCATGATGAATTTTATGCAAATAAAGAACATCATTTGCACAATATTTTAATTGATTCGTTGTTAGTTCTCCACCAAAGTCAGAAGATTGATATTGTTTAGAAATATCAATATTAATAAATTCTTTTATTAATGTTTTTAACGAATGACTATCTGAATAAGACCTTGCTAGTTTGGAGGCAATTTTTGTATCTAAAACATTTTCAACATCAGTTTTTAAATAATATTTAATATGAGATAAATCTGCCCTACCATAATGAAAAATTTTACTAATATTTTTATCAGACAGTATTTTAATTAGGTTGGGAGCTTGATAATTTTCTCTATCAAGCTGGACTATATGAGCGTCAGAATTGCCAGAAGATATTTGAATAAGACATAATGGATCTCGTTTAACATTTAAGCCCATAAATTCCCCATCTATTGCAACTATATTGCCTAAATTTAAATCATTTGGTAAATCTTTTTTGTGAAGTTTTATATCCATGTTTATAAAGAGTTATAAGTATATATATAATTAACTAAAAAATATATGAAAGCAAAAATTTGCATTTTTGGAGCATCTGGTCAAATCGGTAAATCGTTAATACGAAAACTTACTAAAGCAGACTACAGAGTTACAGCCATTACAAGAAATCTTCATCAAAAAGGTCATGTATTAAAAACACAGGGTAACCCAGGGTATTTAGACGTTGTTGAAGTCAATATATTTGATGAAAAAAAAATCAGAGAACTGATCAAAAACACAGATATTTGTATTAACTTAATTGGAGTTTTGTATGAAAAAGATAAATTCAATACATTTAAAAATATTCATGAAAGCTTTCCTTCTATTTTGGCAAATCTTTGTAGAGAATACAATATAAAACAATTTATTCATTTATCAGCTTTGGGTTTAGAGATGGCATTAGATTCTCAGTATGCACAAAGTAAACTTAATGGTGAAAACTTTATAAAAAAAAATTTTAATTCCGTAACTATTTTGAGACCATCGGTAGTTTATTCTGTTGATGATAATTTTACTACAAATTTTATGAAACTTTTAAACATACTTCCTTTTTTTCCACTATATTATAATGGCGAAACAAAATTTTATCCTATTCATTGTTCAGACTTAACTGAAATAATTTACAAAGTTGTAAATCATAATATTCAATCATCAACTATTGAATGCGTTGGAAATGAAGAAATTTCTTTAAAGGAAATTTTACAAAGGCTTTTAAAATTGATTGATAAAAAAAGATTTTTAATTCCAATACCTTTTTTGTTAGCAAAGCTTTCTGCTAATTTTTTTCAACTATTATCAAAACCGTTGTTAACTGTTGATCAATTGAAATTGTTAAAATATCATAATATACCATCTGGAAAATATAAAACTAATTTTGATCTAGGTTTTCCAAGTTATGCAAATTTTGATTTAGAAGTGGAAAAATATTGTTTTATGTGGAAAAAAGAAGGCCAGTATTCAAATAAAAAATATAAAAATAATTAAATGATACTCAGCCAATGTTAAATATAGGATATAATATATTATAAAAACGTTAGTTTATTTATTATATTTTATTATTTTGATTTTTTTATTAGATAAAGCAATTATTAGAAGCATACATGCAAAAAATATTATTAAAAACAAAAATAACTAAACAGATACCACTAATTAGAATAATTAATTAAATTTATTTTAAAGAGTAGAGCTTTAGATAAATATGAACTTAGAAAATTTTAAATAATTAGGCAGAGTTAATTTTTTTTTCTATAAATTGTGGCATCTCAATATCTTTATCTTTATCAGCCACATCTTCTTTCTTGGCTTTTGGTTGAAAAGCGTAAAGTAGATGAAGTTTACAGTATGAAAAATCTTTTAAAGATGATCTTCCACAGAAATAAAATGAACTTTCATTAGGGTGACCAAAGGGCCATTTACATGAACTTTCATCTAATTCTTCTAGCTGCTTTGGATTCTCTGGCTCAAAATTTTTTTCAATTATTAATGACTTAAATTTATTTTTTCTTTCTCTTTTTTGAACGATATTATTATTTGAGTTTTGAATACTTTGATTATTTGAAAAGCTTCTTGTTTTAATCTTTGCTGATAAATTAAGTCTATGTGCCTTTCCAATTATAGCATTCCTACTTAAACCCCCTATAATTTGGGCAATCTGGCTAGCAGTATTACCCTTTCCCCACAATTCCTTTAATTGTTCTACTTTTTCATCTGTCCAGCTCATAATATCAACATGTAGTATATATTAATTATTTTATTACAATATATAGGTATACATACACATAAGAATTATAAAAAAACAAGCTAAAAAATTGTTTTTTTCACAAATTGTGAAAAAAACGTTAAATATATTTAACTTATGGTTGAAAATAAATATCAAATTGGAGTTCGTCGTTTTGGATATATAAATTTCGTTGGTTTTAAAAGTTTATGGCTTAAGGAATGTAAAAGATTTTTTGTTGTTTGGGCTCAAACTCTTCTATCTCCACTTGTCTCAAGTTTATTATTTTTGTCAGTCCTTACACTTGCATTAGAAAATGAAAGAGGTGAGGTGCTTGGATTTTCATTTATTAATTTTTTAGCTCCAGGATTAATTGCAATGAGTATAATAACTCAATCTTTTAGTCATTCAGTCTCTTCTTTAATGATTGGAAAAATTCAAGGGAATATCGTAGACATGTTATATGCTCCATTATCTGCGCTGGAAGTTACGTTAGCAATAATATTGGCAGCAGTAACGAGAAGTCTGCTTATAGCCTTAATTTCAGTTATTGTATTTTCAATGATAATTGAAATACATATTTTTAGTATTTTTTATACTTTTATTTTTGCTTTTTTAGGATCTTTTATTCTTGGATCTCTAGGTTTTATTGCTGGACTCTGGGCTGAAAAATTTGATCATACTGCCACAGTTACAAATTTTATTATTACACCATTGAGTTTTCTTTCAGGCGTTTTTTATTCAATTGAAAAACTACCAGTTTTTTTTCAAATATTAAGTAGTATTAATCCTTTTTTTTATATAATAGACGGATTTAGATATGGGTTTTTAGGAGTATCTGATGGATCTATTAATATTGGTTTAATTTATTTATCAATGCTTAGCTTTATTGTGTGGCTAGTAAGCTTCTATCTGTATAAATCGGGTTACAAAATTAAATCATAAACAATGAGCTCTTTAGCTAAAAATTATAACAGAAGAAAAATTGCATTCACAAAAGGAAAAGGAAGTTTTCTTTATGCAACAAATGGAAAAAAATATTTAGATTTTGTCCAAGGTATAGCCGTTAACTCTCTGGGCCACGCTAATTCAAATTTAATAAAAGCAATTAACAAACAAGCAAAAAAAGTTTGGCATGTATCGAATGCTTTTATAATACCTGAGGGTGAAAAATTAGCTAAAAGATTAACAAAAAAAACTTTTGCCGATTATATAATATTTCAAAATAGCGGGACTGAAGCTACAGAGGCAGCAATTAAAGTTGCTAGAAGATACTTTTATTCAATTGGTCAAACTAAAAAAAATAGGATCATTTGTGTAAAAAACTCTTTTCATGGGAGAACTTTAGCTGCAATTTATGCAAGTGGATCAAAAAAAATGACAGAAGGTTTTGGCCCAAAAGTTGATGGATTTGATCATTTCAAATTTGGCGATCATAAAGCATTAAAAAAATTAATAACAAAAAAAACTGCTGCAATTATGGTTGAAACCATTATGGGAGAAGGAGGAATTAAGGTTATTCCAGATTGGTGTCTAAGAGAGTTAAGAAAAATATGTAATAAAAAAAAAATTTTATTAATTCTAGATGAAGTTCAGTGTGGCATAGGAAGATCTGGAAATTTTTTTGCATTTGAAAATTCAAAAGTTAAACCTGATATTGTTCCAATAGCAAAAGGTATTGGTGGTGGTTTTCCACTTGGTGCTGTTTTAATGAATAAAAAGGTAGCAGTAGGAATGACTGCCGGAACACATGGGTCTACTTTTGGAGGTAACCCTTTAGCAATGTCAGTTGGTAATGCAGTTTTGGATCAAATATTTAAAAAGGGATTTCTTAAAAATGTTCAAAATATATCTAGATATTTTCACTCCGAGTTAAATAAAATAAAAAAAGAATATCCAAAAATTATTAAAGAAGTGAGAGGAGTTGGTCTTTTAATAGGTTTACAATTATTTAATAATCAAACAAAGTTTATCCAAAAATTAATGGATAATAAATTATTAACAATCAGATCTGGAGAGAATGTAATAAGAATATTACCACCACTCACTGTTAAAAAACAAGAAATAGATTTAGCTATTAAAATTATCAAAAAAGTTTGTGTTAATTATAAATAAAAATGAAACATTTTCTTAACCTGAAAGACATACCTGCTAACGACCTTAGAAAAATAGTTTTAGATGCAAAAAAAAGAAAACAAAAAAGAAAAAATTTTCACACGTTAGATGTAGACAAAGATAGTCCATTAAAAGGAAAACTGCTTGTTCAAATGTTTGAAAAATCAAGTTTAAGAACAAGATTAAGTTTCTATCTAGCGATAAAACAATTAGGAGGTGAAGCTTTAACTTTAAGACCTGATGAACTACATTTAACAAAAGGTGGTGAAAGCTTAGCTGATACAGCAAAAATTTTATCAACATATGGAAATGGTTTTATGTTGAGAACTGATAATGATAAAAAGTTAGAAGAATTTAGTAAACATTTAACTATTCCAATTATTAATGGGTTAAGTCCACTATCCCACCCAACACAAGTTTTATCTGATATATTCACTGTTGAGGAAATTAAAAAAAAACCTATTTCAAAATTAAATATTTGCTGGATAGGAGATTCTAATAATGTTCTTAATAGTTTAATTGCAGCATCGGTTAAATTCTCTTTTAATTTAAATATTGGTTGTCCAAAAAATTATGAACCTAAAAAATTTGTAATTGATTGGGTTAAAAAAAATAAGAGAAAAATTAATATATTTAATGATGCTAAAAATGCAGCATTGAATGCAGATGTTATTTTTGCAGATAAAGTTATGTCTTTAAATGATAAAGTTAATAAAATTAAAAAGAGTAGAGATTTTAAAAACTTTCAAATTAATTCAAAATTAATGAGTATTGCTAAAAAGGATGCAATTTTTTTACATTGTTTACCAAGAGGATCTGAAGTTTCAGATAATGTTTTTTTAGGAAAACAGTCAAAGGTTTGGCAACAAGCACTCAACAGAGTTTATGTTCAAAAAAGTATTTTATTATATTGTTTTGAGAAATTAAGGTAATGATATAGGTTTGTCACTATTTTGATTTAGATATAACATTACTGATGCTCGGTCTTTATCAGATTTTAAACCATTGAAACCCATTTTGTTGGCAGGAATCCATTTAGCAGGTTTAATTAAAAATCCATTTAATTCTTCCCATGTCCATTCTTTACCGTAAGTAGACAAGGCTTTTGAATATTTATAATCTGTAATTGCTCCCACTGGTCTGAACAACAACCCCCAAAGATTGGGGCCAATTTTATTTCCACCGCCTTGAACAATGCTATGGCAACTTTTACATTTTTTAAAGATTTTAGCTCCTTGATCAAGATCTCCTAGGGCCATTAAAGTTGAGATATCAATTTGGTTCTCAGAGCTTGTTTGTGAAGCACTAAGGTTTTCAACATTTAATTCTACTTTATAGCCTGGGTTTTTTGGTTTTTTGACGTGGAATACACTATCAGCAATTTTTCCTATTCCAATTACGAGCACAACAACCATTAAAATGGCTGCTATAATTTTATTTAGTTCAAACGAATCCATTTAATTATTATTATTTTGAACGTATAACATGATAATTTAAAAAATACTTAAATTATAAAATATTACTTTGCGTCGGTTAGACGCATAAATTGATAAGCTAAATAATGCATAAAACATTAATATTAATTCCCTCAAGAATGTCAGCGACTAGATTGCCAGGTAAACCACTTTTAAAAATTAACAATTTATCAATAATTTCGCATGTAGTTAATAAAGCGGAGAAAACCAAGATAGGCAAAGTTTTTGTTTGTACAGAAGATCAAGATATTTTAGACGAAGTTGAAAAAAATGGGGGTAATGCAATTTTAACAGGAAATCACCATAAAACAGGAACTGATAGAATATTTGAAGCATATAAAAAGCTAGGAATAAACGATGTTGATTATATTTTAAACATACAAGGAGATGAACCGGCGTTAGATGAACAAGACATCATTAATTTATATAACTTGATGATCAAAAATAATTCTCACATAGGTACTTTGGCTGCAGAAAATGAAGACAAAAATTTTTTTTTAAATGAAAACATAGTTAAAGTAGATACACAAGAAAAATTAAATAATACAAATTTTCCATTAGCATTAAGTTTTTCAAGAAAATATGAGTCACGAATTAATGAAAATGTTTACCATCATATTGGTATGTATGCTTATGATGTTAAAACTTTAGAAAAATTTATACACTTAAAACAAACTAAAAATGAAATAAAAAATAGACTAGAACAGCTTAGAGCACTAGATAATAATTTGAAAATCAATGTAGCCCTTGCAAAATTTTCACCAATAGGTGTTGATACAAAGGAAGATTATCTAGCCTTAAAAAAAATTATGGAATATAAATCTTAAATGAAAATACTTTATCAAGGCTCACCAGGAGCGTATTCACATCTTGCTGCACTCAAAGTTTATCCAAAAGCTAAAGTTGAAGCATGTAAAACTTTTGATGAATGTTTTTTTAAAGCTCAAGAAGATGAAAAAATAAAAATTATTATACCAGAGTCAAATAAAACGACAGGAAATATTGGAATTGAATATTTAATTTTTAAATATCGTTTAAATATTTATGCAGAACATTTTCACAAGATAGAACATAACTTATTAGGTCTTCCTGGAACTAAAATAACAGATATTAAAAATGTATTATCCCACGCGCAGGGGTTATCTCAGTGTTCAAATTATATTAAAAAAAATAATCTTATAGAAAATATAAGAGCTGACACTGCAGGGTCAGCAAAATTTATTTCAGAAAATAAAAAAAAAACAGATGGAGCAATTGCATCCAAATTAAGTGCAAATATTTATAAACTAGATGTGATCGCCACTAATATTGAAAATGAAAAAGGTAATACAACTAGATTTTTAATTATGGGAAAATCTATTCAACAGCCAGAATTAGGAAAAAAAAAATATATTACTTCTTTTTTATTTAAGTTAAAAAGTAAACCAGCCGCACTTTACCAATCACTCGGAGGTTTTGCTATAAATGGAGTGAATTTAAATAAACTCCAAAGCTATCCAGAAAAGAATTCATTTACTTCTCATTTTTTTCTGTGTGATTTGGAAGGACACATTGAGGAACAAAAAGTTCAAAAATCTCTAGAAGAATTAGGATTACATTGTGAAGATTTTCACGTCTTAGGTGTTTTTGAGGCAGATAAATTTCGGAATAAATAATTTTTAAACTTTTATTGTAGATTAGAAAACATTACTGCTATAATAGTTTTTGGAGGCTAGAGGTGGATGCTGCTTGAACCCGACCAGATCTTAACGGAAGCAATCGTAAAGACAGTTATACAGGTTCTAGTCTCCTTTACATCATGAATAAAAATACTAAAGTTTTAGCCTTAAAATATAGACCTCAAGTATTTGAAGATCTAATAGGACAAGACATTGTTGTTGAAACAATTTCAAATTCTATCAAAGCAAACAAAGTGCCAAATGCATATCTTTTTACTGGAATTAGAGGTGTGGGAAAAACTACTACAGCAAGAATAGTTGCAAAAGCACTTAATTGTTTAAATGGCATCGATAAAATTTGTAAAGTAAATTTATGTGAAAATTGTAATTCCATCACAAACTCAAATCATATTGACGTACTTGAGATGGATGCAGCAAGTAAAACGGGAGTTGATGATGTAAGAGATTTAATTGAGTTTTCAAGATACGGACCAACAACATCAAAGTACAAAATATTTATCATAGATGAAGTACACATGCTTAGTAAGCAAGCATTTAATGCGCTACTTAAAACTTTGGAAGAACCTCCACAATATTTAAAGTTTATATTTGCGACAACTGAAATAAAAAAAATTCCTATTACCGTAGTATCAAGGTGTCAAAGATTTGATTTATCAAGAATAAAATCCATCGAACTGTTTGAATTTATTAAAAGTATTAAAGAAAAAGAAAATGGAAAAGTTTCAGATGAAGCTTTAAAACTTATCGTTAAAATTTCAGAAGGATCAGTAAGAGACGCACTTTCTTTGCTAGATAGAGCCTTACTAAGTTTAGATAAAAATGAAGAACTAGATTTATTGAAAGCACAGAAAATTTTTGGCCACTTTGACAAATCACAATTGATTAACTTATTTAGATTAATCTTTCAAGGAGAAGAGGAAAAAGTTTTAAAAATATATAGAATAATTTATGACCAAGGAGTTGAACCAAAAATTTTTTTAAATGATTTTTTAGAACTTTTATATTACTTCAAAAATATAAATTTGTTAAAAATTGATGGAACAAATTTTTCTTTAAATGATGATGAATTTAATGAAATTAAACATATTGCGAAAGATATAGATAACAAAATATTAATATTATTTTGGCAATTTACAATTAAAACATTAGAAGAATTAGATATTGTTTCTAATCAAAATTTAACTGTAGAAATGTTTTTAATAAGATTAATTCACTTAAAAGGAATATCTAATATTTCAGAAGTATTTGACCAAAATAATAATTCAGAAGCTTCTACTTCAGATATAAAGCCTCAATTAAATATAAAAAACTCGTCCAGTGATAATAATGATTTTTTTGATTTAAAAAATAAACCCATAGGCCAAATTAAAAATGTTTTTCAAGAAAAACAATCAGAACAAAATATAAAAAAACAAGATTCATTACCAATAAATGTACAAATTACTTCATTTGATGATTTATTGGATACTTGTAATTTTAAAAAAGAAATTAAATTAAAATATGAGTTAGAAAACAATGTAAACCTTGTAAGTTTTGAAAATCAAAGAATTGAAATTTCTTTTAATGAAGCTTTAGATAAAGAGTTTATTAAGATTTTATCATCAAAATTGTTTGAATGGACTGGTAATAGATGGATCATAACTCTTTCAAAAAAACAAGGTGAACTCTCAAAAAAAGAAAAAGAAATTAATATAAAAAGAAATTTTTTAGAAAAAATAAAAAGAAATTCAACTTATAAGAAAGTCTTAGAAACCTTACCTGATGCAGAAATTATTGATATTGAAAAAAATAATTATGACTGATTTTAAAAAAATTTTAGATAGAGCAAAAGAGCTTGAGAGTAAAATGAAAGAAAGCCAAGAAAAAATAAAAAATATAGAAGTTGAGGGGGTATCAGGTGTAAACTCAGTAAAAATAACACTTAATGGTGAGGGTGAAATTATAAAATTAGAATTATCAGATGAAATTATGAATGAAAACAAGGCAATAATTGAAGACTTAGTTATTGCAGCACATAACAATGCAAAGATTAAATTAAAATCTAAAACATCTAAGAAATTTCAAAAGCCACAGGTAGTTTTGGTATTCCAGGTTTTAAATGGCCATTATAATTAAATGCAGAATATAAATGAAATTGAAGAATTAATAAAATTAATCTCAAGGTTGCCGGGATTAGGGCCAAAATCAGCTAAGCGTATAGTTCTTAAATTAATAAATAGTCGAGACGAATTAATGAAACCTATAGCAAATAGTTTAGCTCAAGTTTATAAAAACGTATCGAGATGTCTATCTTGTGGATCACTAAAATCGAATATAGTTGGTTGTAATAATTGTGAGAATATAACTTCAAAATTTAATAAAATATGTGTTGTTGAAAATATTTCAGATCAATGGTCAATTGAAAATTCAAGTATATATCAAGGTTATTTTCACATCCTAGGTGGAACGCTATCTTCTTCTACTCAAAGAAAAGAAGATCTTTTGATTTCATCTTTAGTGGAAAGAGCCAAAAAAGAATTAATTGAAGAAGTTATTATTGCAACAAGTGCAACGGTTGAAGGTCAAACAACAGCATATTATATTCAGGATAGTCTTAAAAATATTGATGTAAAAGTATCAAAGCTAGCACAAGGACTACCAGTTGGAGGAGAAATTGAAAGCCTGGATGATGGTACGTTATTTTCAGCTTTTAAAAATAGAACAGGAATTGAAAATAATTCTGATTAATTTTTCTTAATTAATCTATTTAAATGCAACAGAGGTTCAGTGTAGCCGGAAGGCTGTGTTCTACCATGAAAGACCAATTCACAAGCTGCTTTAAAAGCAATTGATTTATCAAAATTTGGTGACATATTTTCATAACCCGCTCTGTCTGATCGATTATATGCTGCATCATTTTTATTTTGATTGTCTACAACTTTTGCCATTTTTTTCATAATTTCTAGAACCTGTTTTTTTGAACAAATTCCATGATGTATCCAATTAGCAATATGTTGCGAAGAAATTCTTAAGGTAGCTCTATCTTCCATTAAACCAATATTGTTAATATCAGGTACTTTTGAACAACCCACACCTTGATTGATCCATCTAACCACATATCCCAAAAGTGTTTGAGCAGAATTAGAAATTTCTGAATTAATTTCTTCAACAGACCAATTTGGTCTATCAGCAATCGGTATGGTTAAAAGGTCATCTAGTTTTGCTGGCTCTCTATTTTTTAATTCTTTTTGTTTCTCAAAAATATCTATTTCATGGTAATGAAGAGTGTGAAGTGCAGCTGCCGTAGGTGAAGGTACCCAGGCACAATTTGCTCCAGCTTTTAAATGACCAGTTTTTTGCTCCATCATATCTGCCATTTTATCAGGCATTGCCCACATTCCCTTACCAATTTGTGCTTTGCCTGAAAAACCACACTGAAGACCTATATCAACATTGTTATTTTCGTAAGCACCAATCCATTTTGAAGATTTCATATCTCCTTTTTTAATCATAGGTCCGGCTTCCATTGAAGTGTGCATTTCATCACCAGTTCTGTCTAAAAAACCTGTATTGATAAAAAACACTCTATTCTTTAGCGTTCTGACACATTCTTTTAAGTTTGAGGAAGTTCTTCTCTCCTCATCCATAATTCCAATTTTACAAGTATATTTTTCTAATGCTAAAATTTCTTCAACTTTAGAAAAAATTAAATCTGTAAATGCAGTTTCATCTGGACCATGCATTTTGGGTTTAACAATATAAACAGATCCAGTTCTAGAGTTACCTTTTTTATTTAAATCATGAAGGCACGCAGCTGTAGTAATGAATGCATCCATTATTCCTTCTGGTATTTCAGAACCATCTTTTAAGGTAATCGCAGGGTTGGTCATAAGGTGACCAACATTTCTTATTAGTAGCAAACTTCTACCATGTAATTTAAATTCTTTTCCATCTTTAGAAATATAGCTTCGATCAGGATTTAATTTACGTTTAAAAGTCTTGCCATTTTTTTCAAATGTTGAATTTAAATTACCTTTCATTAGACCAAGCCAGTTACGGTAACAAATGACTTTATCCTCAGCATCGACTGCAGCAACACTATCTTCATTATCACAAATAGTTGAAACAGCAGACTCTAAAACAATATCATGAATTGCGGCACTATCTTGATTGCCATCAGGATTGTGGATTTCAAGAGAATCATTAATATCAAAAATGATATCTATATGAAGATTATTATTTATTAATAAAAGTGAAGATAAATGATTTGACTTTTTAACATAGCCTACAAATTGATTAGGATTTTTTAGTTTTAAATTTAATTGATTGTCATTAATTTCAGGAATTCCCAGAATATTTTTCCAGCTTCCTTTTTCAAGTGGTACATTCTTATCCAGAAAGTTACGACCATACTCTATTACTTTTTGACCTCTTATTGGGTTGTATGTTTTTCCTATTACCGCTCCTTTTGTTTCAGGAATTACATCGGTTCCATAAAGACTATCATATAAACTCATCCATCTTGCGTTAGCTGCATTAAGGGCATATCTTGCGTTCATAATAGGAACCACTAATTGTGGTCCTGCAATACTAGTTATTTCATCATCTACATTTGTAGTTTTAATTTTAAAATCAGGGCCTACTTCTTTTAAATAACCAATTTCTTTTAAATTTTTTTTATAATTTTTTAAATTGATTTCATTGCCTTTGTTTTTAATATGCCATTCATCTATTTTTTTTTGTAAGTCTTCTCTTGTCTTAATTAATTCTTTATTTTTAGGCGCTAATTCATGAGTGGCCTTATCAAATCCTAGCCAAAATTTTTCTGGCGAAATTTTTGTGTTTTTAAGGAGTTCATTATTGACAAAATTTAGTAGTTTATTTGATACTGAAAGGTTATTAACTTTTGTATATTGTTTTTTCATACCACTCATTTAACCCCATCTGTATGTTTGCCTGAGAGTTTTGCTCCATCGGCGAGAATGTATTCTCTTTCCAGAGTGTTATGCTTTAATATCGGTCCTTTTGCCTGAGAGTTTCCGGGGTGGTTGCTCCTTCGGCGCTATAGATTTTATAGTCTCTCCCGATGAATAAACACTAAAACCTTAATTAGATTAAGTCAAATATTAAATATTTGCAGCAATTGCTTTCGTATCAACTATTATATTTTTTTTAAACATTTTATTGCCTTTTTTGACAATTAATTAATAATTAAATTATACAAATGAAAAATTATTTAAACTTCGAGACAGATATTAAAAATTTAGAAACTGAAATAGAAAAGCTTAAAGATCCATACAATCAAGACGGGCTTTCTGAAGTAGACACAAAAAAGATTTCAGAAACTCAAATAGAAATAGATAAAAAATTACAAGATATTTATTCCAATCTAGATGCCTGGCAAACAACTTTAGTTGCAAGACACGAAGATCGTCCTAGAGCAAAATTTTTTATAGAAAACTTATTCCAAGAATTTATACCTTTGTCTGGAGACCGTTATTATGGGGAAGACAAATCTGTCCTGGCAGGATTTGCAAAGTTTAACAACATTTCAGTATTAGTTATTGGACAAGAAAAAGGAGAAGATCTTGATTCAAGAATATTTAGAAATTTTGGCATGATGAAACCTGAAGGATATAGAAAAACTATCCGTCTAATGAAATTGGCAAATAAATTTAATATTCCTGTAATATCATTTATTGATACTCCTGGAGCTTACCCTGGAGTAGGAGCAGAAGAGAGAGGGCAAGCCGAAGCAATAGCAAAGTCTATTGAATGTTGCATGGAATTAAAAGTTCCCACAATATCTATAATTATAGGTGAAGGAGGATCTGGTGGAGCAATTGCACTTGCTTCCTCAAATAAAGTATTGATGCTAGAGAATGCAATATACTCTGTAATTTCTCCAGAAGGATGTGCCTCTATATTATGGAGAGATCCTAAAAAAAATCTTGAAGCTGCAACTGCAATGAAGCTATCTTCTAGAGATCTTAAAGCTTTATCAATTATTGATGAAATTATTGAGGAACCCACAGGTGGAGCACACAGAGATAGAGAGCTAATTTTAAATAATGTTAAAATAAGTATAAAGAAAAATTTAGAAGAATTGAGTCTTTTAAGTAGAGATGAGATTTTTTTTCAAAGAAAAAGTAAATTTTTAGCAATTGGAAGAAATGATGGTTTTATGATTAATAGTAATATTGATAAAAATTTAAGCATGCAAGAAAGTTACAGTCAAAAAATTTATTTCAATATTAAAAAACATAGATACCAAATATTTTTAGCTTCTTTATTTTTAATTTCTTTAATATTTATTTTTTAATTATAAAGATCCACAACAATTTTTATATTTTTTTCCTGAGCCACAAGAGCAAGGCTCATTTCTTCTCATTTTTTTCCCAGATGCGTAAGGGATATTTTTGTCTATTTTTTTTTCTTTATTATCATTTTGTTTTTCGACAATTGTTAGATTGATTAATATATTAATTAGATCAGTTTTTAGTTTTTCTAGTAACCCTTCAAATAAATTAAAAGCTTCTTTTTTGTATTCAACCAAAGGATCTCTTTGACCATAAGATCTCAGTCCTATAACTTGTCTAAGTTGTTCCAAATATTGAATATGTGATTTCCAATTTAAATCTATAGTTTGTAGAAATATTCTTTTTTCTATTTCATTAGCACCCTGTTCACCAAGAAGATTAATTCTTTCTTCTCTATTTTTAATGAATTTGTCTTTAATTTGAGAAGAAAAATCTTTGTCATTTGCTTCAATTAATCTGTTTACCTCAGAATCATCAAAGCTTTTACCAAAAATACTTTTAAGATTTATATCAAATTTATTATTTTTTGGATTAATGAGGTATTTTTTTTTAACCTTTAAAAGATTGAAAATTATTTCATTTAAAAAATCATCTGAATAATTAAAAATTTTTTTGTTATTAATAAGTTCATTTCTTTGTGAAAAAATAACATGTCTTTGATCATTTAAAACATTATCAAATTTTAAAAGTGTTTTTCTAATATCAAAATTTCTAGCTTCAACTTTTTGTTGAGCTCTTTCTAAGGCTTTATTTATCCAGGGGTGATCTATGCTTTCACCATCTTTTAAACCAAGTTTTTCAAGCATACTGTTCATGGAATCTGACCCAAATATCCTCATTAAATCATCTTCTAAACTAACATAAAACATTGAGTTTCCTTCGTCACCCTGTCTTCCAGATCTTCCTCGTGCTTGATTGTCTACACGTCTCGACTCCATCCTTTCAGTTCCTATAACAAATAAACCACCTAGAGATTTTATTTTTTTTTTCTCTATATTTAGTTCATTTGTGGATTCTATTTCTTTTTTACCCCCAAGTTGAATATCAACTCCTCTTCCAGATATACTTGTTGTGATGATTACAGAATTTGTTTTTCCTGCATTAGCAATAATTTCTGCTTCTTTCTCATGATTTTTTGCATTTAAAACTATATGTTGTACTCTTTCATTTTTAAGAAGTTTTGAGTAAAGTTCAGATTTATTAATACTTGAAGTAAAGATAAGGATCGGCTGCCCCATACTCTTGAGCTCTAAAACTTTTAATACTATAGCTTTATTTTTTTCAGTTTCTGTTCTAAAAATTTGATCATTCCAATCTTTTCTTATCATTTTCTTATTGGTTGGGACGCTGATTACCGCTAAATTGTAAATCTCAAAAAATTCTTCAGCTTCAGTAACTGCAGTACCTGTACATCCTGACAATTTTTTATATAATTTAAAGTAGTTTTGATAAGTAATGGATGCCAAAGTTTGATTTTCAAGTTGAACATCGATTTTTTCCTTTGCTTCTAAAGCCTGGTGCAGTCCATCACCATATCTTCTTCCTTCTAGGATACGGCCAGTCAATTCATCTATTATTTTAAGAACTCCATCTTTAACAATATAATCTTTACCTTTTTCAAAAAGATGGTTTGCCTTTAGGGCCTGATTAACATGATGAACTAATTCTAAATTTTCCGGATCATAAAAATTATTATTTTTTAAAATACCAGCAGTTGATAGAATTTTTTCTATGTTATCAATTCCAACATTAGTTAAAAGTATATTTTTTTCTTTTTCATCTATTTCATAATCGGTGTCTGTAAGTTTTATAATTAATTTATCTATAGCTAAATATTTGTCCGTTTTATCTTCTGTTCCACCAGAAATAACCAGAGGAGTTCTTGCTTCATCTATTAGACATGAGTCAATTTCATCTACTATTGCAAAATTAGGAGATCTTTGGACTATTTCCTCTAAGGAGAATTTCATATTGTCTCTTAAATAATCAAATCCTAATTCACTGTTTGTTGCATAAGTAATATTACATGCGTAATTTTTCTTTCTTTCTTGATCATTCTGATCATTATTAACGAATCCAGATTTAATGCCTAAAAAAGTATATATTTTGTTCATGTTAAGACAGTCTCTTTTTGCAAGGTAGTCATTTACCGTTACAACATGTACACCTTCTAATGTTAATGAATTTAGATAAGCCGCCAAAGTAATAGTTAAAGTTTTACCCTCACCCGTTTTCATTTCTGCTATTTTCCCCTCATGCAAAACGATTCCACCTAAGATTTGAACATCGTAGTGCCGTTCATTTATTGACCTTTTAGCTGCTTCTCTAACAAGAGCAAAAGCCTCTGGAAGCAAGCTGTCTAGTGTTTCACCATTTTTAATTCTTTCTTTAAATTCTTCAGTTTTTTTTGGAAATTGACTATCCTCAAGTCTATTAATTTCGTTTTCAAGATCATTAACTTTAGAAACAACCTTAAAAAGTCTATCAAGTTCTTTTTGATTGCTTGATTTAATCAATTTAGATAAAAAATTTAAAGGGTTAAGCTTTTAGTGTTTATTTTTTTGATATAGTATTTGAATATATGTTTTAATATAGGTATTAAATAGTTAATTTAAACAGTATGGCAATTAACGTAAAAAATTTTATTATTTCTCATAATAAGAAGTCAAAAATGGGTGACTTTCAAGATCTTGACCATATTGATGGTATTTCAATATCAGCAGTTAGCGCAAATCTTTATAAAGATGGACGAGATGATTTAGTTCTTTTTTATTTTAGGGATGGAGCAAATAATGCCTCTGTTTTTACGCAATCCAAAATTATTTCTGAAAATATTAAGTGGAATTTAACCATAAAAGGTAAAAAAGTCTCAGCACTACTTGTGAATACAAGAAATGCAAATGCATTTACTGGCAAACAGGGATATCAAGGTTTAAAAGAGATAGCAGAAGAAATATCTAAATATCTTACTGCAAAACAATTAGAAGATGACAATAGTCCAAAAAAAATAAAATCTGATCAGATTTTATTTGGTTGCACAGGAACTATTGGTGAACCCTACCCAACAAAAAAAATTAAAGATTGCATTCCCAATTTGATAAAAAAAATTAGATATACACAAAATAAATATTTATGGATGAAAGCAGCATTAGGAATTATGACAACAGATATGGTTCCTAAAGTTTCAATGGAAGAATGTAAAATTGGAAATGTAAAAGTTAAAATTTATGGGATAGCAAAAGGCTCAGGCATGATACATCCAAATATGGCAACTACATTGGGCTATGTTTTTACAGATGCAAATCTTTCTTCAAATATATTAAAAAAAATATTGAAAAAAAATATAGAAAATACTTTTAATGCACTTAGTTGTGATGGAGATACAAGTACTAATGATATGGTTTCAATTTTTTCAACTGGTAAGGCCGGCAATGTAGATATTAAAAACATTAATGATTCAAAGCTTAAAAACTTTGATAATAGTCTGTATGCAGTTTTACTGAATTTATCCAAAAGAATTGCGGCTGATGGTGAGGGAGCTTCTAAATTTATAACAATAAATGTTTTAAATGCAAAAAAAGAGTCAGACGCAAAAAAAATTGCTTTTTCAATTGCAAACTCTCCTTTAGTAAAAACAGCAATAGCAGGGGAAGATCCAAATTGGGGAAGAGTCGTAATGGCCATAGGTAAAGCAAATGTTAAAATTAATTTAAAAAAATTATTAATTAAATTTGGAAATAACAAAATAATTGAAAAGGGCCAACTGGTAAAAGAATATAAAGAAGCAAATGTTGCCGAGTATATGAAAAATACAAAAATTGATTTATCGATAGAAATAAATGTTGGAAATAAAAATTTTACAGCATACACAATGGACTTAACAAAAAAATATATTGAAATTAATTCAGATTATCGTAGCTAGTTTAAAGTTGAAATATTAAAATTAGTTATTACATATCAATGTATGATTAAATATAATCTAGTTTGTAAAAATTGTAAAAAATCATTTGATAGTTGGTTTGCTTCATCAGAAGAATATGAAAAATTAAAAAAATCAAAATATATTGATTGTCTTAATTGTAATTCATTAAATGTTGAAAAAAATTTAATGTCACCAAATGTAGTTAACTCAAGAAAAGAAAAATTAAAAATAAAAGAAAGAACAAAATATTTAACAATTAAGAACAAAATAAAAGAGTACCAACAATTCATTAAAAATAATTTTGAATATGTTGGAGAAAACTTTGCCTACAAAGCAAGATCTCTTCACTATGAAAAAAAAAATAAAAAAAAAAATATTTATGGCGTTGCCACAAGTAAAGAAATTAAAGAATTAAAAGAAGAAGGTATTAATACCGAAATGATACCTTGGATAAATGAAAATGATAATTAGTTTTTTTTAAATTTAACAATGTAGTTGACAGAATTGTCTGAGCTTAAACTCCATTGATTTGTTAACAAATCAAATTTCATCCCATCAAGCTTTTGCATTTTTAAGTTATTAGCTTTACATATTTTAATTAAATCTAAGGGTTTTACAAACTTATCCCACTCATGCGTTCCTATTGGTAACCATTTCAAAATATATTCAGCACCTATGATTGCAAAAATATACGATTTAAAAGTTTTATTTAATGTTGCTATAAACATTAAACCATTTTTTTTTAATAATTCTGAACTTTTTTTAATAAAAAAATCTAAATCTTCAACATGCTCAATTATTTCCATATTTAAAATTATATCAAATTTTTTTTTTTTTTTTAAAAAAGACTCAGGTGAGGCGCAGATATAATTTATTCTTAGATTGTTTTTTTTTGCGTGAAATTTTGAAACTTCAATATTTTTTTTTGATGCATCAATGCCAGTAACATTGGCCCCCATTCTACACATAGGTTCCGAAAGCAGCCCCCCTCCACAGCCAATATCTAGAATATTAATATTATCAAGAGGCTTGCTTGGAGATCTTAACTTAAAGTTTTTAATTATATTTTCCTTGATGTATTTTATTCTAATAGGGTTAAATTTGTGTAATGGTTTAAATTTACCATTAGGGTCCCACCATTCGCTAGCAATTTTTGAAAATTTTTCTATTTCTTTTTTATTAATTGTATTCATAATTGTTAGCTTGTGGACATAACAATTAAGATGTATTTTATCAATAAAATTTAGATTTAATTAAAGAAATTTATCAATGAAAATTGTAGTATTAAAGTTCGGTGGAACTTCGGTGGGTAGTTTAGAGAGAATTAAAAAGGTAGCAAAAATAATAACTACTTATAAAAAGAAAAAGTTTGGGTTAATTGTGGTTTCTTCTGCAATGAGGGGGGCAACTAATGATTTAGTAAAAAAATCTTTAGCATTAAGTAATAATTTTGATGCAGCTGAATATGATGTTCTTTTGTCCTCAGGAGAACAAATAGCTTGCGCACTAATAGCAGGTAGATTAAAACATCTTAGGTATAAAGCTAGATCTTGGATGTCTTGGCAAGTTCCAATCTTTACAAAAGGACCTCATTGTGCATCAAGAATTGATAAGATAAATAAAAATAAAATATTAAAATTTATTAATTCTGGTGGAATACCAATTATAACAGGTTTCCAAGGAATTAATTTAGAAAATAGAATCACAACTTTGGGCAGGGGAGGATCAGACGCGTCTGCAATAATGCTCGCGAAGTTTTTTGATGCAGAAGAGTGTGTTATTTATACCGATGTAGAAGGTGTTTATACTACAGATCCAAGAAACTACCCAAAGGCAAAAAAAATAAATAAAATTTTTTATGATGAAATGCTTGAAATGGCATCATCAGGTGCAAAAGTTATGCAACCTTCGTCAGTACAAGATGCTAAATTAAATAATATTAATATTAATGTTAAATCTTCATTTGTTAAAAAAAGAGGAACGTTAATAACAAATGCCAAAAAAGCTTTTAGTGATCAGATTATAACCGGTATTTCATCTACTAAAAATGATTCTAAAGTAACAATTATTGGAGTTAAGGACAAACCAGGTGTGGCAGCTTCTATTTTTAAACCATTATCACTTAACCATATAAATGTTGATATGGTTGTACAGAATATATCTTTAAATGGCAAAGAAACGGATTTAACTTTTACGATTAAAACTGAAGATTTAAAAAAAACTGAAAAGTTAATAAGAAATAATAAAAATATTTCTTATAGAAAATTGAGTTATGACAATAATGTATCAAAAGTATCTATCATTGGAGTTGGAATGATTACAACACCTGGGATAACTTACAGAATGTTTCAAGCTTTAGCTAAAAAAAAAATTAACATTATGGTTATTTCAACATCTGAAATTAAAATTTCAGTTTTAATTTCTAACATGCAAATTAAAAAAGCTATAGCAGCACTTCATAAAGAATTTAAATTAGATTAATTAAAATGAGCCTAAGACCTTTTAGAGATATTAAGCGAAGAAAAACCAAAGTAATTAATGTTGGTGATGTTAAAGTTGGTGGGGATAATCCAATATCAGTTCAATCTATGACAAATACTTTAACAACAAATGTAAAGGCTACGATTAATCAAATTAATGATATTACAGAAGAAGGAGCAGATATTGTAAGAGTTTCATGCCCAGACAAGGAATCCACTACAGCACTTAAAGAAATAGTTAGACATGTAGCCATACCTGTAGTTGCAGACATACATTTTCATTATAAAAGAGCAGTTGAAGCAGCTGAAAGTGGTGCAAAATGTTTAAGAATTAACCCCGGAAATATAGGAGATAAATTAAAAATTCATGAAGTTTTAAGTGCAGCTAAAAATAATGATTGTTCAGTACGAATTGGTGTAAATGCAGGATCATTAGAGAGAGATATTTTGGAAAAATTTAAAGAACCTTGTCCAGAAGCTTTAGTAGAAAGCGCATTGAGAAATATTAAAATTTTAGAAGATCAAGATTTTTTTAATTTTAAGATAAGTGTAAAATCATCTGATGTTTTTTTATCAATTGCAGCATATAGACAATTATCTAAAGTATGTGATTATCCTTTACACCTTGGAATTACAGAAGCAGGCAGTTTTATTCCTGGAAGTATAAAATCATCTATAGGACTGGGTTCACTTTTAATGGATGGAATTGGAGATACTATAAGAATTTCCTTATCTGATGATCCTCCTAAAGAAATTAAAATAGGTAATGAAATATTAAAATCTCTAAACTTAAGAAATAGAGGGGTAAAAATTATTTCATGTCCATCATGTGCTAGACAAGCGTTTCCAGTAATAAATACAGTTAAAATTCTAGAAGAGAGACTTTCTCATATAAAGATTCCCATAACATTATCTATAATAGGATGTGTAGTTAATGGTCCAGGAGAAGCAGCAATGACAGATATAGGGATTACTGGCGGTGGAAAGGGTAATAATATGCTTTATTTATCTGGCATCCAATCAGAAAAAGTACTAACTGATGATATCATTACAGAAGTAGTAAGTCAGGTAGAAAAAAAAGCAGCCGAGTTAGATAAAAAATTATAATGATTCCATTAAAAACTATTGAGGACTTGATATCTAAACATTCTATACTAGAGAAAGAACTATCATCTGGAGAGATTGATAAAAAGTTATTTGCAGAAAAGTCAAAAGAATATTCAGATCTAAATGATGTTGTTGAAAATGCCAAAAAATATATTTCAAATGATAAAGAAAAAACTGAATTAGAAAAAATATTAAAAGACCCTAATAGCGAAAGTGAATTTAAAACAATGGCAGAAACTGAGCTTACAGAACTTAAATCTCAACATGAGATAATTGAAAAAAAATTAAAAGTATTTTTATTACCGAAAGATGAGGCAGATAAAAAAAATGCTATTATAGAAATTAGAGCCGGAACAGGAGGTTTAGAAGCAAGCTTATTTGCTGGAGATCTTTTTAAAATGTATGAAAAAGTAAGCCATAAGAAGAAGTGGGATTTAGAATTAATTACCATTTCAAAGAGCGAGGCTGGTGGATTAAAAGAAGTAATAGCTTCTATTAAAGGAAAAAATATTTATTCAACACTAAAATATGAAAGTGGGGTACACCGAGTTCAGAGAGTACCAGACACCGAAACCCAAGGAAGAGTTCATACATCTGCAGCAACAGTTGCTGTTTTACCAGAAGCTGAAGAAATAGATTTAAAGATTAACGATTCTGATTTACGTATTGATGTTTTTAGAGCTGGAGGGCCAGGTGGACAGTCAGTTAACACAACAGACAGTGCAGTGAGGATTACCCATGTACCAACAGGACTTTCGGTTTCTCAACAAGACGAAAAATCACAACACAAAAATAAAGCAAAAGGTATGAAGATTTTAAGATCTCGGCTTTATGACCTTGAAAGATCAAGAATTGATCAAGAAAGATCACAAGATAGAAAAAGTAAAATAGGAACTGGAGACAGATCAGAAAGAATTAGAACATATAATTTTCCTCAAGGAAGAGTAACAGATCATCGAATTAACCTTACTCTACACAAACTTGAAGAGTTCTTAGAAGGGGAAGCTTTTGATGAAATGGTAGAAACTTTAACCTTGCAAGCTCAAGAAGAGAAACTGAGTAATTTAAGATAATGATGAACATTCAAAATATTTTATTTAATGCTAATAAAATTTTAAACAATCATAATGTTAAAACTGCAAAATTAGACTGTGAACTTTTATTATCTGAAGTTATTAATAAAGATAGACAATATTTAATTTTAAATTCACAAAAGATATTAAAAGAAAAACAAATTAATATTTTTGATCACTTCATTGAAAGAAGAAAAAAAGGTGAGCCTATAGCTTATCTAATTAATAAAAAAGATTTTTGGAAAGAAACTTTTTATGTAGACAGAAATGTTCTAATACCAAGACCTGATACAGAACACTTAGTCGAAGAAACTCTCAAATTGTCAAAAAATAATTCAAAATTACACATTCTTGATATAGGCACTGGCTCTGGTTGTATTTTATTATCAATATTAAACGAGAGGAAAACCTTTTATGGAACAGGAATAGATATTTCTCAAAAAGCAATAAATGTGGCCAAATACAATGCTAAATTACTTAATATAAATAATAGAGTAAAATTTTACAATTCAGATGTTGACAAATTTTTAATTGGTAAATATGATCTTATTTTATCAAATCCTCCATATATTAAAAATAGCAATTTAAAATATTTGGAAAAGGATGTGAGTGGTTTTGAACCAAAGTTAGCATTAGATGGTGGAAATGATGGTTTTCATAAAATCATAAAGGTAGTTAATAAATCGTCAAATTTGATAAAAAAAAAAGGTAAATTAATTTTAGAAATAGGATTTGAGCAAAAGAACAAAGTGTTAAAAATTTTAAAAAAATATGGTTTTTATACAAATAAAGTATTAAAAGACTATGGAAAAAATGATCGCTGTATAATCAGCACAAAGATTTAAAAACTTTTATATAAAATCAGTTTAAATTAATGAAAACATTTAGAAATAATTACAATAATAATAATAAAAGACCAAGATTTAGAAGCAATGATAGAGGCTTTAAAAGAAATGGAGATGACCATAATTTTTCAGTAAACTCAGGCTTCAAGAGAAAAGCTCCAGGAAGAAACAATTTTAATGCTTCTAAATTAATAGAAAAATATACTGATTTAGCCAGAGAAGCACTATCTAATGAAGATAGGATATTGTCAGAAAATTACTTTCAACATGCGGATCATTTTACAAGAATTTTAAAAGAACAAGAAAACAATGCTGTAATAAAAACTTCAAATGTCAAATCAGATGATTCTATTAAAAAAGTAGTGACCGATAAAAACAAAGATATATCTAATGATAATGAAAAAATTGACCAACTAGCAATAAAAAATTAGTTTATCTCTAAGATCATCTCCGATCGCAACACATTAAGTTTAATCTTTCTAATTTCAAATAATTTTCTTTCTTCACCAGTTAAACTTTTTCCTGAAGGTAATTTTAATTTCTGTGAATTAATTTTTACATTATTTTCTATTACTTCGTAATGAAGATGTGGACCTGTAGACATCCCAGTGGATCCAACATAACCTATTATCTGACCTTGTTTTACTCTAACTCCTCTTTTTATATTTCTGGCAAATTTTGACATATGAGCATAAACAGTTGTGTATGTTGAGTTGTGTTTTATTTTTATACAGTTTCCACCACCACCACACCACTTAGCTTTTTTAATAATTCCATCGCCCGAAGCCATAATAGGTGTACCTTTTTTAGCAGCAAAATCAGTTCCAGAATGTTTTTTATTAAAACCTAAAATTGGATGTTTTCTTATTCCGAATGAAGAAGAAAGTCTTGCGCCATTGATAGGTGTTTTCATCAGTGCTTTTTTTGCACTTTTTCCGTTAATGTCATAATGGCCTTTACTATTTTTCTTTGTGAAATAATATAAAGAGTGTTCTTGTCCGCTTAGTCTTAAGTTTGCAAATAGAATATTGCCTGTTTCAAAAATTTTTTCATCTTCATTTTCAAAAACTTCATACATTATTTGGAATATATCATTTTTTCTAATATCTCTTTGAAAATCTACACTAAATCCATAAAGTCTTGCAAAATCCACAATAATATTAGGTTGTACATCTAGCTTTGTAGCAGTTCTATATAGACTTTGAGTAATCGTTCCTTCTTTAAAAATTATTTTTTTCGTTAAGTCTGTAACGACTTCATTTAAAATATAATTATCTTCTACTAAATTTTTAATTAGTTCAATTCTTTTTGATTTTGTGATATTAAGTGAAAAATAAGTTATCCTAGAGTCTTTGGACCTATCTATTGTTAATTTTATACGCTGGTTAGTTTTAAGTGAATTAAGTTTAACTTTTTTTTTTATTAAATTTTTTTTAATTCTTTCAATTTCTTCCCTTGGAACGCTGTAAGAATGTAGTATTTGATTAAAAGTTTCACCAAATTTAATTTTATGATTAATTTCAACATACCTCGAGTCTAAATTATTAAAAATATGGTTTAAATTTTTTTTAAAGTAAGTATTGTCTATTAAATTGTAATAATTATTATTTTTTTCTTTGTTATAAGAATTATGAAGTTGCATAACGAATATAGAAATTAAAGTAAGTATGGTAAAAAAAAATATATCTAAATGACGTTTAATTTTTGTTAATAACTTTGGCAGTAATTTAGTTATTTTTATTTTCATGTTAAATTTTAATATTGTTCTATCAGACGAAAAAAATCAAAAAAACCCTATTTTTCAAGGTTTTTAAAAGGTTTTTTTAGATCATAACCGCTTGATTTCCTTTTGTTTTAGACTATAAGCGTCACACTTTCTCAATAATATTATTGTTTATTCAATAAATTCATTGTGAATTATTAGGTTTTTTATCCTAATTAGCTATTTTAAAAGTTAAAATTTAAGAAGAGAAGTGTGGACGGTTAAGGTTACCAAAATTTGTCGTACACACTTTAATAAGTATAAATTATTAAACCTAATTTATATGAAGCTAGTGTGCGCCGTTTTTTAACTTGAGAGTTTGATCATGGCTCAGAACGTACGCTGGCGGCACGCCTAACACATGCAAGTCGAACGAAGTAGCAATACTTAGTGGCAGACGG